>Ga0247610_10003867_pt1 | contig 16193 bp, 12 predicted proteins | sample 174DNAGHGhighgp2_FD_193483 | JGI IMG/M metagenome (GOLD analysis project Ga0247610, IMG submission 193483) | Sheep rumen microbial communities from Palmerston North, Manawatu-Wanganui, New Zealand - 1742 DNA GHGhigh gp2 | ecosystem: Host-associated > Mammals > Digestive system > Stomach > Rumen... | reverse complement strand
TAGAGTAGACGGCATAGTTCACCGCCATAGCGTTCATGTGCTTCCAGATAGTAAGATAAGTCTGATTTCTAAAATCGTTGATAAGTCTATTCAAATTACGGTTCATAAAAATAAAATAAGGTTCAAAAACTATAAATGGTAACTAAGGTATAAGCCCCTTGGTATGGGGCGCAAGAGTCATTAGGTAAGCACACGTGTGTACTCACCTTATTATATATAAAGTCATCCTTTAGTTGGGTAACTCTATCACAAACTGTAGCAATATGTCAAAGAGCGTGCAAGCCGAACGCAAAGCGAAAGCTCGCTTTCTGGCTTTGCTGAGGCGCAGCCGATCTTCGAGACGAAGTCTCAAAGACGCGCAAGCGACAAGGCACAACTCACCATCGCCGATTCATAGACTTAGTTTTTCAACTTCGCCGCTGAACCGCTCGAATACTGTTTGCAACCATTGTCTTTCTCTTCATTTTTGCTTCAATTAATTCGTTTTGTGATAGAATTATGTTTCTTTCGGCGACAAATGTAGATAATTTCCCCGAATCCACCAAATATTTTTCAAGAAATCGGTCGAAAAAAATAGAATTCTCCTACCTCGCATTTTTTTTGTTAACAATGGTGATAGAATTTGATAGTTTTGAGGCTCAATATAATATAAGTTTGCATTAATCTTGCAGATTTTAGTTCGAAATAGAGGTCAGATAATGTCAAGTAAAAGAATGAGTATATATGGATAAATGGATTCCACGTAATAACCCCATTGCTACAGTCATTAAGAACTATATTGACAAGAAGAGTGGCAAAGTAACAGAGTCTCGTAAAGAGATTCAGAGAAGATTTTTTGGATTGGACTGGAAAGACCAAAAGAAGATTATGTCTGCATTTCTTGATGCCGGTAGGTCTGATCGAGATTGGGCATATTCCAGACTACTTGATTTATGGGATGATTCGTTTGGGCAGAAAGTGAGTGACCTATGGGCAAAATATCATGAATTCAGGTGTGCATGGATAATTATCCGTCACTTCCCATTGGACTATATCAAGAATAATATCGACCAATTCAAGGATGATAGGGATTACTATTTCATTTGTCTGCGACTGGCCAAGGATAAAAACTATGTAATTGATAGAGCAAAATTGTCAAAGACAGACTATTTGGCCCTTCTTTATCATACAGAACGGGAGATTGCGGACGAAGAAGCTCGCGATTACTTGTTTAGCATCGTACATGATTATTGTTTGGGCGATACTTATTTGAGGAGAATAGAACACGTAAGCAACGGTAAACGAGGTAACGTGATTACACCAGCCAACTACCGTAAAGTCAATCTCGCAATCTACTACCTATTGAGGTTGGGCAAAGAAGATGTTGTTAAACAGTTCAGAGAGTGGAATGAAAAGTTGGAGGATACTATTTTTAATAGTCCTGAGTTCAAACTAGTCGAAAAGATTTACGGTCTCGGCGACTATGATTATGAGCGCAAACGTGTGGAGGTTGCCGATATATATGCCTATCAGGCTCTTGACGAGAAGTACAATTCATTGTTTGATTCATCTATCGAAGAGAAACGTAAATCTCTGAAAGATGGTTTGGCGCGAGACCGAAGTTGAGTCACCCCAATGACTTTAGCAAGAATTTATAATCCACCTCTTTGGGGTCGCCATAGAGCTGAATGAAACGCTGTTTCTGAGAATGCACCTCGTCTAGTAGTTTCTGAATAGGGAAGTTCTTGCCAGGGCAGTCTCTTCTGTTGTCGAGATAATGATGGGTACATATTTCGGCGTTGCCGTATGCCAGGCTTAGGATACTAAGGAGTAAGACAGAGGCCTCCCGCTGCTTATCCTCCATCTTGTCGTGGTTGAAGTCTCCTTCGAAGCATACACCTACGCTGACAGAGTTGTAGTGATGGACTTTATCATTGACGTGTGCACCTTTCTTCCATCTCGGCCTGCCCTCATATATCTCGCCATTCTTTCTGATATAGTAATGATAGGCGATACCAGCCATAGGCGGGTTACATTTCCTGTTCAGGTGCATTTTGTGTATGTCTTCGGCGGAGAATGCCCCTCGTACTCCCACATGATGGACTACGATGTATTTCGTTTCTTTCCTGGTCAACAGATCTTCTCTGAATTTGAATTCGGGCTGATGAATCATAAGCTACTATTCTTTTGAGTCAATCTAATGTACAATTTCCACAGCGATCGTAAAGGCCAGTTTTACCATCCTTTTTTACTATAAAAAGGTTTTTATTGTTATACGCCCGGCTAACGCTTTCAAATTCAATGGGTACAATGATTTGATTATTTAGGTCAACCACTCCTTGTTTGCCGTTTTGCCCAACTTCTACACATTCACCGAATGCTATTTCGTGCCTACAAAAGTCATATTGACAAGGTATAACCTCTCGCCCATTTCTGTCGATCAAACCAATTCTGCCATTCTTTTGAACCCTAGCATACCCTTCATAATTATAAGAAAAGAGAGGGTCATTATCATATTGACATGGCACCAAACATTTCCCTTCATCAGAATAGATGCCAATCTTGCCATTCTTTTTCACTTTATACGTCTGGGCATAAGGATAGTACCATATTAATTCAAATTCAATTGGCATAATGAGAGAGTTGTTTTTGTCAATCAATCCATACTTTTCTACATTGCCAGATTTCTTCTCCACTACGGCTGTACCATGATGGAACGGGCTAGCCCATGAATATTCAAATGGAATGACCATTTTTCCACTTTTATCTATATATCCATATTTGCCATCTTTTATCATGCATGCGTATCCTTCACTGAAAAGACCGTAATAATAGTAATCTTCGGTTTCGAATGCTCTTCTACTTTTACGACTGTATGTTGGCCAGCCATTATGAAATTTTGCCTTTGAATACTCATATTGAAAAGGAATCTTTACATTCCCTTGCGTGTCAATAAAACCTACTTTATTAGCTGATACTACTGCTGCATAGCCTTCCGAGAAATATTTTCTTGCATCCTGATACTTGCATGGTATTTCTTGGCCGACATAGTTGAGAAATCCGTATTTCCCATTCTGTTCCGCACGCTGATAATCGGTCGGAGTATCCTGATGTTCTCCATAATGAGAGTTCCCACTTCTGTCAAGATTCACCACTTTTACATCACCTCCCTTATCTAAATAAAACGCACCTTCATATTTATATGGTAATATACCAACACTGCCATACTCTTGATAGAACTTTAAAATATGATCATATTCCAATGGAACGACTTCTTTTCCTTGTAAATTAAGGATGCCAAACCTATTATTTTCCTGCGCTACTAAATAGTCTCCATTGAGTTCAAGAATGTCATACTTAAAAGGAACCACCTCTTTTCCATTCAAGTCAATTAGCCCATATTTGGAATTTGGCTTTCTGGCAACAAGTAAACCGTTTTGGATAGGGAACAATGATTCATATTCTATAGGTATAATCAATTCGCCTTTTGCGTCAACACCTCCCATTCGACATGTTGCGTTCTCACCCGAGGTTCTTGGAACTACGATAATAATGTTTTTACCAACAAATTTAACATCATACTCAGACAATGCCTTTTTCATTTCTGGTGTTATAGTACTTATTATGCCGTCTTTATCCGACTGTTTTCTTGTGTTTTTACATCCTGTTGCTACAAGCAACAGGAAACATGCAGTTGTCAACCAGATGGCATCAAACAAATGATATGCCAACTTAGGAAAGATGTTTTCTTGCAGTTTTGTTCTTTTATCAGGTGTCACCATAATTGAGATATTTGTTTCTAAGGTGCAAATATACACATTTTCCCCGAAAGAAAAGAAATATTTATTTTTTTTTAAAAAACGCCCAAATATTTCCTCATTTTTCTTCGTTTTTTTCTTTTTATAAAAAAAAAACTGTATCTTTGCACCTAGATTAAAACCCAAAAATAACTATGAATATGAAAGAATCGATTAGATTACTTGTCATTGTCATCTTGATGATGTTTAATTTCAATGTCATGTATGGTCAGGGGCAATTAAAGAAAAGTAATTATATATACATCTTCGACTGTACGAAGTCGATGCTTAATTATGGTATCCTTGATGAGACGCTCGTTTTTCTTCATCAGGATATAAACGAGCGTATACCTGGAAATGAAATAACCATTCAGTTATTCCAAGGGAAACCTTTGGAAACGATTCATTTCTTGCGAGAAGACTTTGATGACAAGAAATGGTCAGAAATAGAGCAACTCATCAGAAATCATGTACAAAATGTAACTAACACCAATATATGTAGTGCTTGGGAAGAGGGGCAGAAATATATTGATACAGGCAAATACAATTATATCTACCTCATGACAGATGGTGAAGACAATGCTCATGGAGGTAATGGGACTGCCATGGTGTGCAAGCTTATTCGCGAATGGTGCGGAAAGTATCGAGATTCACGCGCTTATTATGTAGAACTCTATAAAGGAGCTATGAATCAGGATATATTGAACGCCATCAAAGAAAGTTGCAATATATTGCCTATCCATAGTGGTGATCATGACCACTTTATGGCTTTCGACAAGAATAGAATTACGTTTAATACCCGTGAATTAGAGAAAACTGCCAGACTACATAGCGACTGGTCTCGTGAATCTCCTATGGAAATAGTATGTTCTGACCCTTATTTTGCGGTTAGCATAGATGGCCAAAAACTGAAAGAAGGTGGTATCGCAGATTTTAAGATTTCGCCAAAGATGAATCTTCAGGATTTCAATAAGGCCATCAATCACAATCATGAATACAGGTTTACCATGAAACTGAATACCAACAGGAAGGATCTTAAAATACAGAATCCTGAGGTTGAGGTTATTGTCATTAACAAACCAGAACGAATTTTAAACACTGGGGTTACAGAAGGTGCGGATTTAGGATGTGCCCATTATTATCCGGCATTCCTTTTTTCTGGAGAAAGAGATCTTGACACGTTATCTATAGATTTAAAGGGCCATTTCAACGAGGAAGCCATTAATGTAGGTGCATCCCTGACTATGCAAATGGTCTCTGATATAGACAGAGACGCTTACACCTTATTATATAATGGTAAAGAACTGAGTGATAAGACATTTACTATATCAAAAAATGACAAACAGAATCTTCTGCAAATCATATTTGACCAGGAAGCGAAAGATGGTGACAGGAACTTCATTTTAAAAACAATTGATGCTCACCAGTTGGATCGTGTGAATCAGGCGGAGCCCAAAGACTTTGTCATAACACTTGAAGCAGAATACGATATTGACTGGAATCCACTTAAAACAATTTTGTTCTGGACAGTTCTCATATCGTTTGCGCTTCTCATATTATGGCTATGCGTGATAAAGCCCATTGCCCGCCCTAATTTCAAGAGAATCAGAAGAATAACACTTGAAGACAAGAAAGATCCAACTTATTTCAAAAACATATCAGCTAAAGGATATCGGGAGATAGTGATATGCAATAAGGCAGGAAAGCAGAATGTGTTCAGCAAAATCTTTGGTGGTAAAATCAACTATGAAGTTGATGGCCGCTGGAATCCCCCTGTTGTTATCACGCCTCACAAAAATGGTATCCATATTCAAGCAGGAACAAAGTATCTCGTTGACAAACACACCTGTAAGGTTGGCGAAAGCATAACCATTGATGGAATGGAACGGGATATGAAGGTAATCTTAACTGTCAATTAACTAAAATCACATTAAACTATAAAAGCTATGGCAAGAAACATTAGAAGAAGTCTTTTTATCGGGCTTGGAGGTACTGGCATGAATGCTATCCTCAACACAAAGAAAACGTATTTGGACTCATACGGCGAAGTTCCGCCTATGATAGGTTTTATGGGAGTGGACACCGATGGTGGTGAATTCGACAAACAAATTGTCACTATGAGGAATGGCCAGAAGGTGTCGCTTGCTCAAGATGAACGAGTACAAATATCCGTTGAGGACCCATTTCCACTATATACAGTAAACAAGCAATATCTTGGTTGGTTCCCAACAGATAATGCAGGAGCCCTCATATCTATGACAGAAGGTGCAGGTCAGGTGCGTAGTAACGGACGTTTTGCACTGTGGACCAATCACGTAAAGGTATTTATGGCCATTAACAACAAACTTACTGAAATTACAAGAATCCAAAACATCAATAATCCGAATTATAATATTCTGAACGGGAATCCCGTCATTAATATAGTCTTTTCTATCTGCGGTGGCACTGGCTGTGGATCTTTCCTTAATGTGGCCTATCTTATCAGACAGCACTTCCCGGGCATAGAAATCAATGGCTACGCCGTAATGCCTGGCGTCTTTATGGCTATGAATGCACAAAAGACCGCCAATGCACGGCCTAATGCCTATGGCTCTCTGGAAGACTTGGACTGGCTGATGTCGCTCACACCTGATAGCACGCCTATAACGATAGAGAATCTGAATGACAGATTTTCAACATACATGACACCATTCGACACTATCAAACTGATAGATAACGAAAATGCCAATCGAGACTGTGTGAATCATGTCAACGACTTGTGCGCTATGATAGGTATGTCATTAGTGACCTTAGCAGGTGATACTTCTGCTGGTGCAGGAAGTGACCTCAATAACTTGAAGGTCAGAATGTACTCTAGGAATTATGACATTGCCAACAAAAAAGCATGGGCATCAGGTATTGGTATGTGTGAGATTACTGTGAACAGCAACGAGCTGAGTAGTCTATACAGCATGAAAGCGGCCCAATATATTATTGACGACTTGCTTTCCTGCACAGATGATGCTACTGCGCCAGCTACAGGATGGATTAATGATATGCAAATTCGTGAGAACAATGGATTTGACCAAGTCATTGATTATATGTTCCCGGCTAATCCTAGAAGTGAAATGCCGGAAATCATCAACTGTAGCAGCCCTAGTGGTGAAGTCAATAGCTGGTTGGATGTGGTAGCCCGGCAGGCAGATGACATAAGAAACTATCCGGAGAAAGTTCAGGAGTTATCGACTCGTGTAGAGAACAATCTTGATACTTTTGTCGACAGTAATCTTCAGGCTCATGGTGTTATGTTTGCCAAAAATGTTCTTGAAGCGATTATTGCACAAATAGATGCCTGTTACAATGAGATGAAAGACGAGCTTGGCATTTACAGGGAGAATAAAAATGTGGCCGAAGGATTATTGAATAGCGCCATTGCAACACTTACAAATTATGACCACCCGTGGTATTCCCTGAAGCACAATTTTACTGAAGAGTATAAGAATGATGTCGCTTCCGCAGCACACTCTCTTGCTGTCAATATCCGAGAAACATATAGGCGTGAAGCTGCTATCAATTTCTACAGTAGACTTAAGTCAAAACTTGACGCAATGAAAACAACCGTGGAGGATATCAAGGCACGCCTTGAGGGACTCCGTTGGTATTTCGAACAGCAGAAAGAGACTATCAGACGCAGCATTGAGTCGCAGAAACCTCTTTTCCAGATTGACCTTACGCCAAGGTATCTGCCTAATATTACTGTAAACGACAATGGTCTTACCAGCTATTTCCTAGGCGCCAACAATGTATTGGCAATGGCAACGATGGAAAGAACAGCTCTGGAAAGGATATTCCTGGACTACACTTCATCGCTTGATCAGACCAAGACTTGGAAAAATATCAGTATTGACCAAGTCTTTGGACAGTTACCAGCAAATGAAAGGGCAAGTATCCTTCATGAGGCTGTCTTGAAAAGTGCGCCCATGTTGAGATACCAGATCACAAGTCAAGGCATAACGCCACAGATGAGACCAGATGAAACTTTCGTTATAGCTGTCCGTGACCACAACCAGTCGCCTGTTACTACAGCAGAGTTGCAACAGCATATAGGTGACCCAAATGCAAGGCCAGAATTCTGCAGTACTGGTGCAAAAGACTCGATTATCGTATTCAGAATGGTTGGACCAGTACCACCATGCGTAATCAGCAATATGACTACCTATCAGAAAAAAGCAGCCAATTCTACATGGAATGTACACTTTGATGCCGTTATCAATGCCAGGATGCAGCGCGAAGGCTGGAATATCTTCCCATCACAGGCATCGAGTGACGCCTTGGAGCTTTGGGTGAAGGGCTTTATCTTTGAACTGATTAGGAATCGAGACGGACACTATCAGTATCAGGACTATAATGAGACATCCCAAGCTATATATGACTATTGGGTAGATCTTGATCATCCCAAGAAAGGCGACCGCGCAACAGCTTTCGAATTATTTAAAACGAAGCTTAATGACAAAGACATGCACAACGCCTTTGTTAACGAATTGGAGAGCCGAATCAACAAAATCGGGCAGGACAAATATAATGAGAAGATTGCCATTATCAAGGGCAAGGGGTATTATTATGACCAAGTTTCACAAATCAATCTCAAACTCGAGACGCTTGAAGGCGTAGGCTACGATGCCATCAAGAGACAGATTACCAAAGAGATTGATTATGTAACTAAAGAACTATAATCGCTAAACAAACAAGGCCTATGAAACATTGCACTTATTTGTTTCTTGGCGAGGAATTAGAAGAGTGTGCCACCCTCATCACCCAGAACATCTTGAAAGATGGGACTGATGAGCAGTGGCAACACTTCAATGCCTTGTTGTGGAACCTAAAACAGCACGAGATTGAGAGAAATGAATTAGTACACCGTCCCGTTGACGAAGCACTATTCTACCCTGATGATACCTATTTGTACCAGATAGAGGCCAAGCCACTTACTCCGATTCCTGTATCTGGTATCGAAAAACAAATCTGTGCCTATTTTGATGAGAATTTTCAAACGCATATTACAAACAACGGGAAAATGCTTTTGAATATCATCCTGCGTGCTTCAGACAAATTACACACAGACTTAGCAAAAAGTATTATCCGCCTTTTAGGAGAAAAGCGCCCTAATTATGACATCGACATTCTGTTGATAGCGCCTGACATCTATCCTCTGTTTATTCATGACGAGGATTTATGTAAGAATATGAAAGAATCTATTCATGACGAAAATCAAAAAGCACATCTCTTAGGGAATGGGTGGATTAGCTTCCGAAAAGAACAAGAGTCTCGCTGCTTACAACAAATCATTTTATTACAAAACCGAAGAAAAGGTGGAGGATCATTCAACTTTGACCTCTCCACATTTACACGTATTATCAGCGAATATGCTCTGACTTGTTTAGAGAATTATGAAGAAATCTATGACCAGTCAACTGCCATCAGCATGAGAAAAGAAGGAAAAATTGCTGGTTTCGGTATCTCCTGTCTGGATTTCAACCGCTCTTATTACTTAAGCTACATGCTTCACCATGCCTATTTGCATGTCATGAAACGTGAAGGGGTAAAACAAGAGGTCGCAGATGTAAACAAAGTAGCCCAGATAGCTACAGAAACATTAGAGCATCGAATAAATGTTCTGACAAACTTCTACAACAAATACATACAATCAGAGATTGACAAGGGCAAATCTGGTGATGAAATAGTAGGAAAGGGACTGAACAGTCAGATGGATGAGTTTATCTCAGAGTTGGAAACAGCCATAACAGAGCATATCAACGATGAGAATCTCACTCTTCCTGAGAAATCTGCACTGATGGCACAAATCCTGCTCAAGGACGAGGATATGTTGTCCGGCTATTTATACAATAAGGACCAACCGGCATTTCTTGACCTCTTCCGTGAACCCGTCAATTTCTTCATTGATCATTATAACAACAGTTTAGAATTCGAGAAAGACGAGGAAGGTAATATCGTCAGAGATGAGGGAACTGGCATCCCTGTTATAAAAGATGCAATTATTTCAGGTCCTCAGGACGATGAAGGCTACATTAAAGTTCCTTTTGATCAACTGAAAAAACTACGGATGGACATTCAGCAGTGTTCTGAATTCATCCGTCAGCGCTCAGAGGAATTGTTGCAACTGGAGCAAAGCCATGAAGCCATGAGAAAAGTTGATAACGTGGTGGTTGAAGATGACGACTATTTCAAACGTTTCAAACTCATCGGTGATGACATCAAAGAGGATCCACTTCAGGAGAATTATGTGCCTACACCAACAACGGAAACGAATATCGACCTCTCACATGATTTCACTCCCGTCAAGGACCAGGGGCCTGTGGGAGCCTGTACTACATTTGCAGTGACGGCTGTCTACGAGCAGATCCTTAAAAAGAATGACAGAGCAGACCATGATCTAAGTGAACGATTCCTATATTATAATGCTAGAGAAAAAGACGGGAGGCTAGACAAGGAGGGAGTAGCCATCAGTACCGCCATCCACAGCATTGGCGATAAGGGCATTTGCTTAGAAGAAAAATGGCCATATTCTTTTGATGAATATAACAGCAAACCAAGCGATGATGCCTACGATGATGCTGAATTGAGGAAAATAAAGAAAGCCCTGAACATTGTACTGACTGATAATCAGGATGAGAACAGGGACGCCCTGCGTTCGGCCATTGCAGAAGGTTATCCTGTAATCATTTCGTTGAACCTTTTCGACGCATTTGACCATATTGGCAGTGACGGTATGGTGCCAATACCATCGCCTGGTGATTTGATTCTTCAGCGCGAGGACGCAGAATCTAGAACCTCATCGCCACATGCCATGGTTGCTTGCGGATACGATGACAAAAATCAAGTCTTCCTGGTCAGGAATTCATGGGGTAAGCGTTTCGGCAAGAACGGTTATTGCTATATCCCATATGCTTATATTTGTAATCATGAATATCTGAATCATGCCTACATTATTACTGAGGTAACCGATGACAGTATTAAGGTTCGTGGCGTAAGAGGACGCTATAAAGTGATGCTCGACCTCAACGACATCGGTGTGAAGATTGGACTCACACGCTATGCTATTGCGGCTAAGAAGAAAGAACAAGAACAACTTGTTGCCGAATACAATGCTATCTACACTCAATTTATGGTGCTAATGGAGGCTCTACGCAACCCTTCTGTGCGTGAAGAAATTGTAGGAATAACAGGAGAGCACTATTCCCAGCGCGTAGCCGGACTGAAAGCCTTACGCAAGCAGTTGGAGAACAAGAAGTCGGCCGAACTTGATGATTTTGACAAAAAAACGATAACAAACCAAATCAAAGGCTGGGCCTTCTGGGGGGGAGCACTCTTTATTCTAGGTATTATAACCTATTATTTCGGCTATTTTGATAATATAACCATACCTGCATGTGTCGTGCTTGGCATAGGAGCTATCGCACTTGTTAGATATGCCTTCTATCGCAAAAATAAAAGATTTGCCCTGGAGGCTGAATTAGACGATGAAATTGCTGCTAACAACAGGGAACTCGTCAAGGCGCGTACAACACATACAGAACTGGATTATCGTCAACATATAGCAGGTATGGTGTTAGATAATATTGCCAAACTAAGCAATAACTTACAGACACTTCAGGCAGCACTTTACAATTTCGTAAAGAATCTGTCTATATGGTATGACGAAGAAAACGAAAATGTACCCCAAATGTCTCCTGAGGAAAGACCTCCTTTTATCACATTGCTGGATAATACTGTCCTCGACAGTTTCTTCGAGAAGATGAAAGAACAACTTACTAAGGACATTCGGCTCTACAGGATTTGGAGTGGAAACTACATCATTGATGACATGAAGATCCTAACATTCAAGAATAGTCTGAAACAGCAAATAAGGGATGAATTATCTAAGTCACTTGAAGGCTTTAATGTATATGACTATATAGCCGGCATTCGACAATATCCATACTTAACAAGCCATCAGGAAAAAGATCTCCGCTCAGAGCATATCAGCAAATTAAATGACTACTCAATGATGTTCCTACTTCCTGTTAACAATAATCCTATGCCAGCAGCACACCATATCTATGTGAGATGTGACGAAGCGTTTGCGCAGGAATGGCGAGAACTATGTCAAAGAAACACTGAAGGTGGAGCGTCACAATGTGGCAATATCTCTTCCCCGTTTAAAGTGTTGGAAATTCAATTAGAGTATGTTGGCCTGGACAACATAACCATTTTTGAGACATAATAAAATGATTTGAATATGAAAAAAGTAGTTCGTTTTACAATTGTGGCATTTGCCATTTTAATGTTTTCTTCATGCGACAAGAAACAGCATGCCATCGACAATCTCAGCGACTTGGTTGAGAAAGTAGAAAAAAATGCTTCTGATTTCACAGAAGAGGACTGGGCTGAAGTCGACCAGCAATATGATAAGATTATTGCTGAGATTGACAAGTATGATTACTCGAGCGATGACAGTAAGCGTATCTCAAAATTGAAAGGCAAATATTCTGGGCTAAAGACACGGAATACCTTCAACAAAATTGTTGATGGTATCGATAAGACTGCAAAAGAAGTAAAGGGAGCCATTGAAGGGTTCACAGAAGGACTTTCTGGTGGAAATGATTAAAAAAGGAAAAGACAATGAACTTGAAGCGTATTATTATCCACGGAATAGGCTTACTTATAGGTATGGCGTCAGGTGCATTTATTGTATGGACTATTACCACCATCAATAAGAAAAATTCAGAGATAGCTTCACTCAAAGAACAAATCTCTAGGGAACAAACAGACCGGTTAAGGGATCTTTTGAAGTTCGGTCAATGGAAACTGCAAGTGGATCAACTGGCAAAAGAAAACGGATGGACTCTGCCAGAGATGTCAGATACTCTCGTTATTCCCGTTGCAGAATTTGAAGGACGCATATCGGCAGATATAACAGGAGATTCTATTCATGTTGTAGATAAATCCGTGAAAATTACCATAGATAAGAATTAAATTATTGAGTTAATAAAATCATTATGTTACATCACAGCAATCTGAAATTCAATGAGGAATTGATATGTAGAGACGACTATGCCACAGAGTATATTATTCTACATCATTCTGAGGTATCATCCAGACACACTATAGAAGATGTACACAAATGGCATTTAAAAAGAGGAATGGCAGGAGTAGGATACCATTATTTCATTGACAAAGATGGTGAAATCTTTGAAGGCAGACCTCACTGGGCTAAAGGTGCTCATGCATCTGGCTATAATGACAAATCAGTGGGAGTATGCTTTGAAGGTGACTTCAATAAAGAACAGATGAGCGAAAAACAGGAGAATGCCGCTGTTATGTTACTTTCGATATTGAGCCTTGCATACGAGGACGCAACAGTTACAGGATATAGGCAATTATCAGACAAAAAGAGTCCAGGCAAGTTTTTCCCACTTAAAAGTATGCTTAACAAGGTGGATACTTGCAAAGGATGGTTAAAAGGACTATTTGGCGAGGAGATGCGCTTTTGGATAATGGACGAGGAAGGGCGCAACAGGTATGCAGGCTTGGACGAAGAAGCTGACCGTAAGAGACAGTCTATGCCTAGTTCGTTTGAAGATGGAAACTTTAGTTATTCCCGTATCTTGGATTTGTTTGCAGACATAAACGAATGTGAATACCTATAAGAAAGAATTTTCCAATTCAGAATTATTGATCACGCTTCAGTTTTACTAGCTCGTCATAATGCTTCATCGCTGCTTGATTACCATAGTTTATCATCATCGATAGACTATGGTAATCATAATCCTTAATACTGAAACCATTCAGATTGGGATGGATATAAATATCAGCATCATCGATATTCTTTAGTCGGCGGGGGATGTCGGGGCGCGTATTGAACCACTTGGTCAGTATTCCTAAGGTGGGTAGTCCAAGGTCAAAGTCACTATTCCCCTGTTCCAAGTCTATGGCAATTACTATATCTGCCCCCATTCGTCTTGCAACATCTACAGGTAGATTATTGACGATTCCTCCGTCTGCCAACGACATTCCATCCATATTGATAGGCGCATTGCCCGGAACAGGGAATGCCATAGAAATACGAATTGCTTCGGCAACAACTCCTTCGGACAGATCCTTCTCCTTGAACTCTCCGTTACTGATGTCTGCAGCTACACAAACGAAAGGAGTCTGAATATGGTGGAATAAATGGGCACCCTTTTCTGATAATACTTTGTCCATATGTTCACGGAAATATGGTCCCCTCACAAGTCCTAATGTGGATCTACTATCACTAAACTGGAGCATTTTATTTCCATCGTACAGCCACATCCAGTCTTCGTTTAAAAGCATCTTTTCTATCTCATCAGCAGAATAACCAGCCGCATAGAGTCCACCTATGACAGCTCCCATACTGGTACCTACCACAAAATCAGCTTTGATCCCAGCCTTCTCTATGACTTTCAGTGCGCCTACTTCTGCAGCACCTTTTGCACCACCACCACCAAGTACGATACCTATTTTAGGATGTGCCTCTTTTGACGTTGATTTAGAAGAACATCCTGTTATCATCAGGCAGCAGCACATGATAATAAAGGGTAATGCACAGCTACTTCTCATAATGAATAGTCTTTGTTCGTGACTCCGTGTATGAACGTCTGGTAATAACATCCTTGCTTTCCTTTTCAAACGTAACAATATATTCGTGATCGTTCTTTTTCGACTCATAGATGTTAGCGCTGAATTTGCGGCCTTCATAGGGATAGCCCAACCTTCCTTCAAAATCGTGAGTACCATATACCATCACCTCTCTTTCACCACACTGGCGGACACTGTCTACTTTTAAGGAACCATGGGTGTATGACCGGGTTCCCCAGAAATCGTGATAAAGGTCGTCATAGTAGTCTTGGCAGAATTTCTCCAATAGCCCCTCATAGAACTCCTTAGGCTTAACACCTTCTGAACTATCGAAGATGCCTAAAATGTTTGTGCCGCCATTATTCCCACAAGCAGCAAACAACATTGAGAAGAAAAGGCACCCGGTTATAACCCTGGCTTGTACTTTTTTAATTAATATCATAACAACATATTCTAACACGGGTGCAAATATAATGTTTTTTTTCTAGCTAAGCAAGTATTCTGTCAATAATCGGTTACTTATTTACGAGATTACCATTACCGTCAAGAATAATACCTGTGTCTGAGAAATTAAAGACGCAATAATAGAGATTGGGACCAATACCTGTGATGGAAGAAAATTCTGGTTTAGTCAGCGGCTTGCCCTCTGGACTCAATAAACCGTAGTGGCCAGCGTGAGTGTAATAAGCCTTGCATGGTGTCAACTTGGTTATGTCTTCTCCTGATTCGGTCACATTTGCGGTGGTATAGTATATGTCATCAATATCTCCGGTGACGAACTGGTACATCAGGGAACCGTCGAAATTCAACATCTGCATGGTATAGTCTTGAAGAACTACCGATATTCCTTTTTCCATTACGTTTATTTCACGGTATTCCACAGGGATGACGGGTTGGCCTTTCTTGTCGATAAGTCCTCTCTGCTCATTCTTATTCAGTAGCCAGTATCCACAATTGATATGTGCTACTCCATCATATTCTGGACGGATAATCCAGTCACCCTTCCTATCAATAATGCCCCACTTGCCTGTTGCATCTGTCATGGCACATAGACTGTCGTGAAAAAGAAAACCGTATGAGAAATCGGGATAACGAAAGCCCTTATCGATGACCACTTGCCCATTGGTGTCGATGAACTTGACGGTGCTGTCTTTCTCCATCACCGCAGCCAGTCCCTCAGAGAAGAGCCACGCCTTGGTATAACGTTCGGCAGGAATGACGGGATGACCTGTGCGAACATCGAGATAACCACGAAATCCCTTGCTGGCATAGCATGCCAGTGTATCTTTCTTGTTTTCAGAAGTAATGATCCACTTCACATCGCGGAGTACCTTCTTATCAGTAGCGTTGCTCTTTACATAGCCATGAGCACCATTGCTGTAGAAGGTGATGTGTTCATTGATTATATTCTTGAAGGAGTAGCGGTCGTAACGGTCATCAAGGATAACTGAATGTACAAATCCGCTGAATGGGCGATGACAGATGTTGTAAAAGCCCGTGATGAAGCACATGATAAAGAAAGCATACAAGATAATTCTACCCGCCTTTTTGAGGTACATTACGATGCGAAGATTGCGCATCTTTGAAAACTTACAGTATTTCATAATCGTACTTTTATATTGTTAATCCTGAATTATTCATAGTTCGTTTATTATTCCCACGTTGGGACTGAAATGTTCCCACACTGGGAACAAAATATTCCCTTCTTGGGAACAAAAAGCAGACATATTAGTTATTTGGGGGCTATAATTCTCTTTTTATTACTCAAACTCCTCTTTT
>Ga0247610_10003864_pt1 | contig 16201 bp, 14 predicted proteins | sample 174DNAGHGhighgp2_FD_193483 | JGI IMG/M metagenome (GOLD analysis project Ga0247610, IMG submission 193483) | Sheep rumen microbial communities from Palmerston North, Manawatu-Wanganui, New Zealand - 1742 DNA GHGhigh gp2 | ecosystem: Host-associated > Mammals > Digestive system > Stomach > Rumen... | reverse complement strand
TTCCTCATTGTTTTTGGAAGCCACACAGATAATAATACCGCGCTGCTTTAACTTCTTGATCCACATCTGAAACTCTGTGAACGCCTTGCCGATGCCTAAGCCATGCCCGAGTTCGATGCCTTCCAAGCCATCATCGCCAATCACTCCACCCCAAACAGTATTGTCCAGATCCAAGATCATACACTTCTTAAACTGTCCTTTGATAGCAGCAATGATATCAACGACTCTGGAAGCCACGTATGGCAAGGCATTGACACTCAGCACCATCTCTGTCGTCATATAGACATTGGGAGCAAACATAAACTGACGCCCGAAGAGATTCTGCAACCCGGCAATGTCGCAAATGAAGAGATTCGGATACTGCCTCGCAAGATTCATCAGTTCAAAGTTCAGTTTGCGAACCTGATAAGAGAAAGACGACTCCACCTTATTGGCATAACTGCCAAAGACCGTATCTTCTATCTCCGGGTAATTGAAATAAATCAGTTTCTTATTGGCAAACGAAGGATTCTCGCACAATGAGGCAATAAAAGACAGTCGTTCCTCTGCAAGAAGAACCTGGTTCTCCATGGGCAGGCTGCTATGATATTCTCCCAACTTATGTGTTGACTGAAAGACTACGATGATATCTGCATCAAACTCATAGAGTTCGCTGGTTGGATCCATCAACTGGCGCTCCACCTGGCTATACTCTCCTTCATACAAATCCAAATTTATCCCTCTGTCTACAGCCTCGCCCTTTATGGCTGTGACGAGCAATTGCGTAGCCGTATCACCCAATAAGGCGACCTTCATCTTGGGGACATCCAACTCTACCTTTGCAAGTTTCTTTAGTTCTCTTAGGGTCTTCATATACTCAATAGTTTGGGACAAAATTACTAAAAACTATTGAAAGAATGAAATTTATCTAATAAAAGTTCTTTCTTTCTATCTTTTTTTTGTATTTTTGCATCGTAATAATTAACTATTTCACAATGAAACGGGTTTTTAAAGTTCTTTTGATTGCAGTCGTCCTAGTCGTCGGATACTACGCCTATTTGTATATAAAAGAGAAAACCACAGATTATGGGCACAAAGTAGTTGTCTGTATTCCTGTTTATGGCCAAAGTCTGGCATTAGGAGAGGAAGCCATTAGAATAACAGACTTTGAAAAACTAAAGAACGACTACGACGGTCGTATTATAACAGAAAATCTTGATCATGAATTTGGCTATTTTGAATATAACCCATGGAAAAAATTTTTCAAGAAGTTATTTCATTATCAAAAAAGATCTTTTGAACTATCCGTCTATGGCATGGCAGAATCACTGGCTCACCAATTAGGCCAAGATACCGTTATCTGCATATTCCCAGGGGGACAGGGAACTACACTGATCAAAGAATTAAGCAAAGGTACTGAGCCATACAATAATTTCTTGTCAGACATACAAAAAGCCTGCAAAAGGTCACAGGAAAGAGGATGGACTTTTTATGTTCCAGCCATTTGCTGGATGCAGGGTGAATCAGATATCGCTGAATACCCTGACACCAATTACAAGACACTCCTGAAACAATTCTCTATTGATATTAACCAAGACATTAAGGAGATTACACATCAGGACTTTCCTGTACGTCTGATAAGTTATCAAACCAATGCCATCACTCGGGGAAAGAAATTTAGTGCCAATAGTTATGAATGTAAAGAAGTTGCAGTTCCACAGGCCATAATGGAACTCATCCGCGATGACAGCCTTTTTTGGCCTAGCGGCCCAATATATCCTTATTCATTTACACGAGAGGCTGTTCATCTTGATGGAGCAAGTCAAAAACAATTAGGACAACTTGCTGCGAGATCGGCCATAAGAATCATACGCAATCAACGCCATCTTTACGGTCTGATGCCTCTTTCCCCCATCATAGATGGGAATGATATCGTCGTACGCTTTGACATCACTTATCCGCCTCTTGTATTCGACACTATCAATGTTAAGAAGATTGATAATTATGGCTTTAATATTATCACTCATGAGGGGAAAGACATCATACGCTCCATAACCCTTGAAGATAGTCTGATTAGGATATCTTGCCTTCAATCCCCCAAAGGTGGCAAACTCAGATATGCCATTAATGGTGAAATCATGAAAAGCGGCAATCAGCACGGCCCGAGAGGAAATCTAAGAGACACCAATTACAACTGGTGCTATCAGTTTGAGTATTTATTCAATTGATAAGGCATCATTATATTTGACAATAACCCTGTTATGAAATATGGAATCTTTTGTAGTAGATTATTATTCTAAAGAACTATTTCCTAAATTGAAGACTTCATGGGAAGTGTTAGAAAAAGGTCCTGATATGACCTGTTTTCAGTCATACAAATGGTATGAAATGCTTAACGGCTGTTATGTCCCAGACGATACCAAGGATTTCGTTTCTGTTTATGCTGTAGTAAGGCAAAATGAAAGAACAGTATTGATAGCCCCCCTATGGATTGTTAAACGCACTTTCGGATGGGTCAACAAGAAGGGAGTCTACTTTCTTGGGCGAGAAGGATGGAGTGATTATTTGAACTTCATCTATGACACCTTCTCCGGTGATGCCTTGTTGTTTTTATTGAAAAGTGTCACTACAAAATATAAAGTCAGTATATGCAGATTCAGTGAGATAAGGCAAAATGTTATGACTTACAAATTCCTATCTTCACTGAACGATGTAATTATTAGCAAACCTAGTACTTGCGTTGCCCTTTCCCTACCGTCCACAACAGAAGAATACAGAATGATGCTAAGTAAGAATGCGCGACAAAATGTTCGCACTGCTCATAACAGGCTTAAAAAAGATGGGATTGACATGACTATTATATATGATGACAATCACGTTGATCGTGACAAATGCCATGGACTTCGTGAGCAGAGATTTATTAAGAAGTTCGAGAAAAGATCATATCTTCGTATAATAAAGCAGACTATCGGATGGAGATTGACTTATCATTTCCATCAATATCTTCCATATTACAGTTATGATAGCGGACATTTCCTTACGACCTATCATGGAGAGGAATTATGTTCATTCTTTTACTACTTAACCGACTCCGTTCACCGCCATATCCTTTTTATCGCTGCAGGTATCAATATGAAATATGCGAAATATTCTCCTGGCATCGTTTCATTGAATGCATTCATCAACAAACATATTGAACTGAAAGAATATGATGTCATCGATTTTACCCGAGGAGATGAGCCTTATAAATATGCTGTAGGTGGAAAAGACCATTATATCAATGAAATAGTTCTCAACTTATAACCTCCCAGACATATCACAATGTCTCAAGGTCATAAAACGCTGTATGCCCACAATGACGACGAATACAAAGTTTAGTGTGACGATACCCGCCTATAAGGACAGGTATCTAAAAGAGACTATCGACAGCATTTTGGCACAGACATACCAGAACTATGAGATTGTGATTGTAAACGATGCCTCGCCATACGACCTTGACAGCATCGTCAACCAATATACAGACCCACGCATCCATTACTTCAAGAATAAACAAAACTGTGGAGCCAAGAATGTTGTAGATAACTGGAACATCTGTCTGAGCCACGCTATTGGAGAATATCTTATCTGTATGGGGGACGATGATAACCTTACCCCCAGATGCCTACAGGACTTCGCAGATTTAATTGTGAAATATCCAGATCTGGATTTGTTCCATGCCCGGAGTGAGACTATCGATGACAACTCTCATTTCGTCTGTGTATCAGAGGAACGACCTGAATGGGAATCTGTCTATTCTTTGATGTACAATCCTCGCAACACCCATCTTGGAGATTGGCTTTTCAAAACAGAAACTCTCAGAAAGAACGGAGGCTTCTATAAACTGCCTTATGGTTGGCAAAGTGATGATATCAGTGCATTTATGGCAGCAGCCAACCACGGAGTTGCAAATACGAAGGAAGTCGGTTTCCAATATCGAGGCAACGCCTTATCCATCAGCCATGACCTTACATGTATTGAAGACAAGATTGACGCTGTAAAAGCATCCGTGAGATGGCGTTTGAACTTCGTTGCCGAGAAACATCCAGAAAAGGCAGAAGACCGACAACTGATAGAATACATAAAACGAGATGCGACAAAATATGAGCAGAGCGAGATTGACGACATGATAGAATTTGATATTCGCAAACATTTCCTTGTCCGGAGTCGTTTTTGGTTGACACATCGAAAACAATATGGAATATCCCTCATACGCTATATGAAGTCCATATTAAAGGTAATCAAATACAATTATTGTTCATAAGGTATGATATATCAAGACAAACAAACACCTTTTTTCGTTTTTGACGAAAAAATTATCGCCAAAGAATTGATGCATTTACAACAGGCAATCCACCAATTCTGGAGCAATACTATAATTGCATATTCCGTCAAGACAAATCCGCTACCCTATCTTGCCAAATACATGAACGAGAATAACATCTATGCAGAAGTTGTGTCAGAAGACGAATACGATTTAGTTCACTTATGTGGATATAATTCTCGTCATATCATATGCAATGGTCCAATCAAGAGTAAACACTTCATTTACGAACTATTGTCAAAGCATTGTTATCTGAACATAGATTCTCACGCAGAATTAAAATATGTTACTGATTATGCCATATCACATAAAAAAGAGACATGTGAGGTTGGGATAAGGGTTAATATTGATATTGAGAAGTATTTCCCCAATGAGTCCAAGGGGGGGAGTTATGGTAGTCGCTTTGGATTTAGCCCTGATAATCATGAGTTTGAAGAGGCTATCGGCATATTAAAAAAAATCAACAATGTTGTCATAACCGGTCTACATCTCCATGTTAGCACAAGTACACGACGTCCCGAAATATACCAATGGCTTTCACAGTACTTTGCCTTCTTAGTTAAAAAGTACAGACTTAATGATATCAAATATTTTGATATCGGCGGAGGATTCTATGGCGGAATTGAAGGGAAACCAGGTTGGGCGGATTACCTCAATGCCATTAGAGAAACTCTTATAGAAGAATCCTTCATGGCAGAACGACTCACCCTTATCATAGAACCAGGAGTAAGTCTTCTTGCCGGGGCTTTCAGTTATTATATGACAGTAACAGACATAAAAGACACCCCACGCGGTCATTTTGTAGTGACCGACGGAAGTCGTATCCATATTGACCCATTATTCCATAAAACCAATTATTATTATGATTGTCTCATCTCTGAGGAAAGAGAAACATGCCCCTCACAGATAATCGTTGGCTTCACATGTCTGGAATATGACCTTATCATGGAATTACTCAATTCGGAAGAATTGAAAGTTGGCGATATTATACGTTGTGATAAACTTGGAGCATATACGATTGCACTCACACCGCTATTCATTTCATATTTCCCCGCAGTCTATCTCAAGAAAAACGATGGAACTTATAGTTGCATCCGCAAAAAATGGACGGCACAAGAATTCATGCAAACATCAATACTTTAACAACATGAACATTCTAATAACTGCTATCGGTTCTATGTCAGCCGAATGTGTGCTAAACAAATTGAAAGAACAAGGTCATTTCCTCGTTGGATGTGACATTTACCCCAAAGAATGGCATTATGAATCTGGACTCTGTGATGTTTTCTACCAAGCACCGCTCAGTATCCATGAAGACAAATATAGAGAATTCCTATTAGATGTTGCAATAAGACATTCGATTCATTATATTATACCCCTGACAGACTTAGAGATTGATGTTATTAGCCGAAAACGAGAGATGTTTGAGGAAAAGGGGGTTATTCTATGCATGCAAACAAACAACGTGCTGAAGACAGTAAGGAACAAATACGAATTATACAAAGTCTTTTGCCATGATAAAAGAGTTCCCTCTATCAAGACTTTTCTTCTTAATGAAATACCAGATGGCATTGTCTTCCCATGCATTGCCAAGCCATATAATGGCAGAAGCAGTGAAGGGCTTATGCACATTAACAACAAAGATCAACTTGCCGCTATATCCGATAAAGACAAATACATTCTCCAAGAAGAAATTCCCGGGAATGTCTATACCGTCGACTATTGTCGTTCAGGATTATATGGAACAGATGTGGCTATACCCAGAAAAGAACTCCTTAGGACAAAAAATGGAGCTGGACTGACAATACAAACCATTTCCGATGAAAAACTCATACAATTATGTTCATATATTGGCAGAAAGTTGGACATCAACGGATGTGTAAATATGGAATTTATCCTAAACAAAGAGAATTATTATCTCATAGACATCAATCCCCGCTTCTCTGCTGGTGTGGCATTCTCGATTCTAATGAATTACGATATGATTAATAACCATTTAAGATGCTTCCAAAATAAAGATATTGACAAGCAAATCAATATTGTTGAAAAAATCATTGTAAAAAAATACCAAGAAGTTGAGATACATTAAAAACTGGATAATCGTAAAATACAATATGATGCAGAGTATCAAAAATAAATTATTCAAGAAAGACGGATCTTTTGCTCCCGCACTTTTTGTCAACGGAAATCTGACATTTGACTCATTCGATGAGGAGCATCTTATTTATCGAATGCCCATTAAAGGGCTATGGAAGCCCAAACCGGTATTATTTCAAGCAGACTCTTTCCTTTATGCTAAGGAGGATGTCTTATTTCTATTTTATGAACTACAGCATTGGGATGACCCTGGGTATATCGCCATGATAAAGACATCTGATCTTAAAACATGGACCAAGCCGCAAATCGTTCTCAAGGAATCTTTTCATTTGTCTTTCCCATACGTTTTTGAAGACAACGGAAATGTCTATATGATTCCAGAATCACAAGAATGTGACTCCATACGTTTATATCAGGCAAATAAACATCTTACATCTTTCTCATATATTCGAACATTATTACATCAAAAACGGACAAAAGATATTCATTATAATTTCAACGATAGTCATGTCTACAAAAAAGGTGACAAGTACTACTTATTTACATCCTATCAAAAAAATTGGATGTATTATCAGGAATTATACATAACGGATGACTTACTCAAAGGAACATTTATAAAACATCCGATGTCTCCCATCTGTGCAAGTAACGAATTTGGAAGAAATGGAGGAAGCCTTATTCATTATAATGACAAATTGCTACGGGTAACACAAGATTGTCACAACAATTATGGTGACAACATCTCACTTATGGAAATTACAGAACTTGACGAAAGGAACTATAAAGAACAACTTTTTAGACAAAACATTTTCCCCCAGAATAATATTTTTATTGATGGAGGTCATCAATTGAATATTATCCAATTCCAAGGAAAGTATATATATGCAACCGACTACAAAATTAACAAATGGGCTTGGTACAAGCCATATATCTCTATACTCACAAAGTTAGGATTACATGTACATAAAGGATAGAAACTATTCCATTTCCAACACCTGTTTGAGATTATGGGCAAAAATTGAAGAATAGATTCTTGCCCCCATATCCCATAGATGAACAATATCACTAAAATAAGAAGGATGATCATGAAACAGTCCTATAGTATGATAATCAAGGACCTGTATCCCATTCCTTAATGCGACATCCTTTATGGCATCATAATTATGATTATCAACAACGGAATAACAAGGAGAAATCATAAAGACAAGTTTAATATCTTTCTCCTTACATATATTAATAAAACGCTGTAAATAATCCATCTTGAGATTGTCAATATCGATTGGACTTGTATCCTTTAGAGGAGGAGTCTTGATTGGACGAGCAGGTTTGGGTAGAGCAATATAGCCATCATCCTCCACTTTCTCTGGTACAGAAAACAATCCAGCAATACTGGAAGTCGCCTTGGCATTAAATCTGTATAAATGGAATAATTTATAGGGCCAAAACAAGTTTGCATATCGGAAGATAGAGTCATTACTACTATTTTCACCAAAGTAAGGGGCAAAAAAACTAACACTTGCAAAAGGATCTGGCTGCTTAACAATATCACTATTAGAGACCTCCACACCGATAATCTTAGGAGTATGGTGTGACAAAATGAGGTTCAATAGAATATAATGAGAATAAATGTTGTCTGAAGCATTAATGCCGCCATTATATACACTCATCCCTATTGAATCTGATATGATAGAAGGAACATAATGAAGATTACATCGAGATGTTCCTAACAAAATCACATCCTCATTCACAGAATATGCCATATATTTTGTCTTTACACCGGCAGCCTCCCCCGTATGTTGGTTTACCCACCACATAAGTGAGCCTCCTATTCGATCCAAAAGAAATACCCCGACTATTATAACGATCAAACTAAGAATAAACTTTCTCATAACTCTAACATTTATTAGAACTGGAAATAAATGAACTGATCACCACGGAACACGCCAAACAGAATAATATAGACAATCATCACAATCATATAGATATGAGAGAGTACGGGCGATTGACTTACCCGTTTCGTCCATCTCCAATTACATTCCAAGGACAGTTCCTTAACAAACAACAAGGCCAATGCAAGGATGCAAGCGAACCAGACTCCATACTGCTTTTCATTAGGAATGCCCATTTTAAATATAATGTCAGAAATCACAGTTAACGCATCTGACAAACAATCTGCACGGAAGAAAATCCACGCGAAACTAACCACTACAAATGTTATTATTATATGGACGACTTTTCTCAAACCTGAATATGTTTTTCTTCCTATACCCAAAAACCTCTCAAGACAAAGGAAAAATCCATGCAAAGTCCCCCAAAGAATAAATGTCCAGTTTGCACCATGCCAAATGCCACTAACCACAAAGGTAACCAGTAAATTGAAATAACAACGAAGCCGACCAACTCGATTACCACCTAACGGAATATATACATAATCTTTGAACCATGTAGAAAGAGAAATATGCCAACGATGCCAAAAGTCACTAACGGAAATAGAGAAATACGGACGACGGAAGTTCTCCATCAGACGAAACCCTAAGACACGGGCAACGCCTATGGCAATAAGAGAATACCCCCCAAAATCGCCATATATCTGAAATGGGAAAAGAAGTGAGGCTATCAAATAGGACCCGCCATTATGGACTCCAACATGATTAAATATGACATCGATATATATGGAGCAACGATCTGCAAGTGCTAATTTCAAGAAATACCCCCAAAGCATCATCCTCAGCCCGGCCATGACACGGTCATAGTCGAATTTGTGTTGCTCTTTAAATTGGGGTAACAAATTATTAGAGCGTTCAATAGGACCTGCTACTAATTGAGGGAAGAAAGACACAAATAAAGCGTATGTCATGAAATCTCTCTCAACTTTGGTCGTTCCCTTGTATACATCAATTGAATATCCAAGTGCTTGAAATGTATAAAAGGATATTCCAACAGGAAGAAGTAGACTAAATGAAGGCATATCAATGTCAATTCCCAAATAATGAAAAAGACAATCAACATTATCCGCAAAAAAAATAAAATATTTAAAAAGGAAAAGAATTGCCAGATTCAGAATCAGACTACATACAAGACATGCTTTTCTTCTCCGTTTCTCTGCAAAATAAGAAATGCCTATAGCAGACAAATAAGTTATCAAGGTACTGGTGAACAACAATAGTGCATAAACGGGTTCCCAATTCATATAGAAATAGTAACTTACAATAAGAAGAAAGATATTTCTCTTCTTTATACAAGTTGAAGGTATTGCAAAATAAAAAATGCACACCAATGGAAAGAACAACAAAAATGGAATTGAATTGAACAGCATCTTATCCGTTAATTTACAATAATAGTTTTCAGATTTGTGGAACGATTCCACCATACCTTGTGCAAAGTTAACAATAATTTCCACAATTTATAACAAAAAAAAGAAAAAAAATAATAATATTAGTATTTTCTTGAAAAAAACTTGGCATCATTAAGAAAAAAAACTATCTTTGTAGCCTGATATAATATACAATGCAATATGATGTTACGATAGGAATTCCTGTTTATCAGGCAGAAAACTATATCAAAAAAACGATAGAGTCAGCATTGGCACAGACCTACCCTAACATTGAGTTTTTAATCGCAGATGATGGAGGCAAGGATCAGTCAATAGAGATCATCCGCGAACTACGGGCATCACACAAAAGGGGATGCGCTATTCGGATCATTTCACATCAGGAGAATCTTGGTGTTTCACAAACACGTAACCGCATTATTGAAGAAGCGCAAGGAGACTATCTTTATTTCTTAGACTCTGATGATGTTATACCTCCGAACACCATTGAACTCCTCATGGGGAACATCAAAAAACATCATGCAGAAATAGCCTTTGGTTCATATGAACGAATTGATTTGGACGGACAAAGAAGTGTGTATCAATATCCTGATGTGGTGTTTGATACCAACGACAAATTCGCCTGTTTTGCCTATCGAAAGTATTTTGGGATACAAGCATCTACTTGTAATTTTCTGATAAAGACATCTATTTTAAAGAATAATCAACTCCATTTTTGCAACTCCAAATTTTGGGAGGACACTATTTTCACACTTGAATTAGTAACGTATATAGAAAGAGCAGTCCTTTTATCTAACATTACCTACTCATACCTTTGTCGGGAAAGATCTCTCTCTGACATCCGTCCTGATGACATCATTGAGAAAAAGGAAATATTGCAGTATTTCAAAACGGTTGACAAACTAAAACAAAGAAAGGGCAGCCTTATTAAACGACCATATTATCCAAACAGATGTTACATCGCAATGATGTCGGACATTTACATTATCTGCAACATCTTAAAAAGATGGAGATATATTAGCCCTTCTTTTTCATTTAAAGAGTTGAAAAAACAATTAAACCATCCTGCAACACTTTTGGAGATTCTTGTTTTTCGACAAACTCGCTTGAAGAATCTACTTCTCTTTTTTCTGGGGAAACTACCTGCTCCAATAAGTATTGGAGCCATCTGGTGTATGGGAAAAATGAAAAAAATAATATAATATGGCAAATTGGTACGACAAATATCTCTCGGTATACGGAAAGAGCATTGATGAGATTGATGGTGATATCATTGAGACAATCAAGAGGAATCTCCAAGCAAGACAAAGTGAGAAGCCATTGGTTTCTGTGGTAGTTATCGCATATAATGAAGAGAAGAGACTTCCTGCCTGCCTATGGTCGTTAAGTGACTTACAAGCAAGTTGCCCTATGGAGATTTTAGGTGTCAATAATAATTCAAAAGACAAAACTGAGGAAGTTTATCAGCAATTAGGACTTCCTTATTTTAATGAGTCAAAACAGAGTCCAGGCTTTGCACGCCAATGCGGTCTGGAACATGCAAAAGGGAAATATCATGTCTGTATAGATGCTGACACATTCTATCCAACAAGGTATGTTGATTTGATGATGACAAAACTTCAGAAGCCTAACGTTGCCTGTGTGAGTTCATTTTGGAGTTTTTATCCCGATGAAAAGCATTCGGCATTCGGATTATTCTGCTTTGAGATCATCCGCGATTCATTCTTGTATATCCAGCATTTTAAGCGTCCAGAATTATGTGTTCGGGGAATGGTATTTGCCTTTAACGCAGATTATGCCCGTCAGGTAAAAATCCGCACGGACATCCGCAGAGGCGAAGACGGGTCGTTGGCACTTTCACTTAAGAAATTCGGAAAGATTGCTTTCTTGTATGACAGAAACGCACGTCCCGTGACAGGCTATGGAACTCTTAACGAAGAGAGTTTATGGCATAGTTTCCTCTATAGAGTCAAGGTTCAGATGAAAGGCATTAGTCGTATCTTTTACAAAAAAGACCATTATGAAGATAGCGAAGAAAACCTTGTAAAACATTAGATTTCCCTAAAGACAAGCGTTTTCCATTTCTCTGCAATTTCCTGCAACTGAAAGCGACGTACATTTACCAAGGCCGCCGATGCCATTCTCTTCCGAGTGGCACTATCATCCATTAGGCTCTTCAAGGCTAATGCCAGTTGTTGAGGGTTACCATCCTCAACAAGCAATCCATCTTCATTGTCTTTAATAATAGATCGGGGCCCACATGGACAATCAAATGAAACCACGGGAAGCCCACATGCCATCGCCTCTACAATTGCCAAGCCAAAGCCTTCGAAACGAGAACTACAAACAAAAATGGAACTATTTACATATTCTTTCTGAACATTTGTCGTTCGCCCGTGTAAAACACATCTTTTATGCTCTATATTCAATTGCTCTATCAACTCTTTATATACAGATTGATCGCCATCACCAAAAATATCCAACCTCCAATCAGGTATAAGATCTTCTACTATCTTCCATGCTTTAATTAATAAATCAATACCCTTTTCAAATGAATAGCGACCAACGGCTATAACTCTCTTTTCAAATAACCTGCTGGTCTCCGTTGGTTCAAAAGATAATGGATTGGGTATAGAAATCACATTATCGAGTTCTTTCCACGACTCTCTATCCTTATCTGTCAAAACAACTAACTTATCCAATCTTCTCAATTTCGACACAAGGTTGCGCATCCACCATTTTGAAATAATATTTTTAAGGAAATTGGCTTCTTCTCCTTCAAAATTACGATAATGCGCCCTGTTAATGTGCATCTCCCCTATCTTTCGACTACCATCCTTGATATCATTGATAAAATTAATCTCTCGACGAAGGAGACTAATAGTAATATCAGGACGAATACGCATCAGTTCATCACTCAACTTCTTTTTGAAAATGCGCTGTTTCTTCAGATAAACGAATGCTTTCTTTATAAAAGAACAAGTCCATAATTCCTCGAAATTAATATCAAGATTAATCACCTTGATCTTGTCAGATAAAGGATAGAAAAGAGGTTTGCCTTTCCCTTCTGTCAGAATAATGGTTATATCATAACCAAAATGCTCTTCAAAGTAATTGGCCTTTAATGTTAAGACACGTTCCACACCCCCAGCCATGTAAAGTGCCGGTGTGCAATAGACGATCTTATACTTTTTTTCCGCCATAGACAATATTATTGAGTGCAAACTTACAAAAAAATTTGGAAATAAAAAAGAAAAAACGTATCTTTGTAGCAATTTTATTAGAATTATGGTCAAAGTCAGTGTCATATTGCCTGTTTATAATGTTGCATCCTATCTGGATGAAACTTTTAAATCATTGCTGAAGCAGTCATTACAAGAGATTGAAATCATTGCGGTGAATGATGGTTCTACTGATGAGAGTGAGGAGATTATTAGGAAATATGCGCAACAAGACCCACGTATCACTTACTATAACCAAAAGAATCAAGGACAATCTGCTGCCAGAAACCTTGCTCTTCAACATGCGTCAGGAGAATATATCTATATGATGGACTCGGATGATGTGTTGGCAGACGAAGATGCGTTGCAAATTAGTTATGAATACGCAGAAAAATGCGAGGCAGACTTTATCTTTTTTGACGGAGACACTTTGCAAGAAGAAGATGCAGCCCCACTCTCTTGGAACTATCGACGGACTCAGGATTTACAGGAAGACAAACCCTATAATGGAGAATTCCTTTTAAATATGATGTTAGACAATAGTAAGCATAACTGCGTGGTATGGTTATTACTGATCAATCACAACTATCTTAAAAGCATCGGACTTGATTTTTATCCTGGAATCATCCACGAAGACGAACTCTTTACGACCAAACTAACTTTACAGAGCAAAAACATCTATTGCTTGAAAAGGAGTTTCGTCAAACATCGTGTAAGGTCTGCTTCCACGATGGGAAAGAGTTATTCCAAACGTAATATCAACTGTTACCTAACCGTCATTGACGAATTACTCAAATGGCAGAACACGCCTATCATCCAAAAGTTTGCAAATTACACTTTAAGTAAGGTATTCTATACTGGACACCAAATACCTTTCAATGAAAAAACTGGCGTATTTTGTAGGGCAATGAAATCTGGCTATCTCAAATATATCGGATGGAAGTCCGTCTTTGTTTTTTGGTTCAAGCGGAAGAACTAAGCCTCATCAACGACTCGCCTCATCTGAATCTTCCATGTAAGGTTTTCTACAGTCTTTCTGATTTCAGCAGGGTCAAAGCGATGAGATTCTATAAAGTCAACGATCTGTTGGACATCTATTGGTGACTCGTCAGGCTTGGCCTTGACGATATAGGATTTATCCTCAAAATCGCTGTCGATTTCGGAATAGACAAACGGTATCCCTCGTGTAGCATATTCACGATTCTTCAAGGTCTTAATATACGTGATACCGCTACGATGACGGGCCAGACTGCCAATCGCAAAACAGCACTGGTTAAACACCTTATTAAGTTCTTCACCAAAAAGTTGGTCATGGAATATGACACGATCACGAATCCCATACTTGTCCATTAACTCTGAAAAACCTGGGGCATGCATAGAATCATACATCTCACTTTTCCAAACTCCACCAACTATATGGAAATAAATATCACGAGGATTTGGAGTATTCTTATAATACTCACCTAAACCAGCAATCAAGCGGTCAAAGCCATGCCAATAATGAACTTCAGCAACACCTATAAGATGTATAGAGCCATCTGAAGATGGCTGATAATTATGAAGTGGTATACTATCCATATCGACACCATTGCTGATTCGGATAGTACGCTGTCCAAAAATCGTATCTGCATCAGAGAAAGTGACAATAGCATTCATCTGTCTGTAAAGGCTATGGCGAAATAGTTGGTCTACTTTCAAATTCATTCTTGTCATAAATGGAAAGCCGACAAATTCTTGATCATAGGGATAGGTTGGTATCTCGGTCACAGCCTTAATGCCTAACTTTTTCAATTTCTTGAAAAAACAAATCAGAAAGGGCGATGCATTCTGGAAACAGCGGGCATAAACAAACTGAATTCCATTTTCCTTGCAATAATCATAGATACAATCGAGATCTATGCGCTGACGAAGACCTGCATATGCTCCCGTTCCATAGTCTTTAATGACCTTATCATCAACATACCGGCAACGATGACCATCATCGGCAAATCCATAATAACAGAGGTGGACTTCATAACCATTCTCACGAAGGCCTTTCACCTGATAGTGGATTTTCTTACTAATACCACTTGCCTCCGAAAAACCGTGATAAACAAGGAACAGAATCTTCATATCAATATTATTTGTGGCAAAATTAAATAAAAATTTGGAACTATCCAAAATATTTTGTACTTTTGTCAACGTAAAAGTGATGAATGACGATGAATAACGAGGAAATCAGAGGGAAATTCAAGGAAAGTCCGAGGTTGAAGAGGCTGGTGGACTGGCTGATTATGAACCCTGTGCAGACACGGCCAAGATGGTATGTGCGTATGCTAGCACCGCTCTATCAGCACAGAGGGAAATGCTCGAAGATTTATCGCTCGGTACGAATGGACACTCCACCCTATCGCAAATTCTCGTTGGGCGACTATAGTGTCGTAGAGTCGTATAGTTGTATCAACAATGCCGTGGGGGATGTCATCATCGGTGACCATACCCGGGTGGGACTGCACAATACGGTGATTGGACCTGTGACGATTGGTAACCACGTGAACCTAGCACAAGGCATTACCGTTACAGCGCTTAATCACAACTTCACGGAAAAAGACCTAAGAATTGACGAACAGGGCGTATCAACGAACCCTGTGACCATTGGAGATGATATATGGATTGGGACCAATGCGGTCATCCTGCCTGGCGTAACGATAGGAGATCACTCGGTGGTAGCCGCTGGCGCAGTAGTAACCAAGGAAGTGCCACCACACACACTGGTGGCTGGCGTGCCCGCTAAAATAATCAAGACACTATGAGAATCGGAATTGAAGCACAAAGGATTTTCAGGAAGAAAAAGCACGGCATGGATAATGCTGTATTGCAGATTATTAAAGAACTGCAGAAAATAGATGCAAGAAACGAATATTATGTTTTTGTTGCACCAGGAGAAGATCATTGTCTAAAAGACACCCATAATTTCCATATAATTGAGACAGGGAGCAGAATCTATGCCCTTTGGGAACAATATTCTTTACCAAAGGCAGCAAAACAATTAAATATAGATTTGCTCCACTGCACAAGCACTACTGCTCCGCTTTATTGCAGTGTACCAATCGTCCTGACTCTTCATAACATCATCTTCCTGGAACCAAGAGACCGGATGAACGAGTCGATCTACCAAAATATGGGCTGGTACTATCGCAAGATGGTGGTGCCGAAGATTCTCAAGAAATGCAA
>Ga0247610_10003862_pt1 | contig 16207 bp, 10 predicted proteins | sample 174DNAGHGhighgp2_FD_193483 | JGI IMG/M metagenome (GOLD analysis project Ga0247610, IMG submission 193483) | Sheep rumen microbial communities from Palmerston North, Manawatu-Wanganui, New Zealand - 1742 DNA GHGhigh gp2 | ecosystem: Host-associated > Mammals > Digestive system > Stomach > Rumen... | reverse complement strand
ATATGCTCTTGATGAAGAAATGGAACTTGATGTTGAACGAATCAAAGAATTTATTGAACAACATCAGAAAGAGCCCATTTTTTTGTTTGGATTTACCTTTATGATTTGGCAGCATTTTTATAAAAAACTTAGAGAAAAGAATTTAAAAATAGATTTGTCAAATGCCTTTTTGATACATGGAGGAGGTTGGAAAAAATTGCAAAACGAACGAGTTTCTTCTGAAGATTTTAAACAAAAACTTAATGAAATTTGTGGGATTTTGCCTCAAAATATTCACGATTATTACGGTATGGTTGAGCAAACGGGTTCCTTGTATATGGAATGTGAATATGGACATCTTCATGCTTCAATTTTTTCCGATGTAATCGTACGTAGAGCGAAAGATTTTAGTGTTGCGAATAATAACGAAATAGGAATTATGCAAGTATCTTCGCTTGTTCCTAAGAGTTATCCTGGACATGTTTTGCTCACCGAAGACGAAGGAATGATTTTGGGAGAAGATGATTGTAAATGTGGACGAAAGGGAAAATACTTTACGATTGTTGGACGAATAAAAAATGCGGAAATCCGCGGATGTAGTGATACTTATGCAGCAAAATTTTAACTTATCAGATGTGACCATTTTGACCTCAAGTTTAGAGGCTATAGAAGTCAAACCTTTGCCCATTTTTGATGAGCGAATATTGACTTTTTTCTCTGAATTATCAAGATCTTTAATGAAAGATAAGTTAGCTCAAAAATATTCTGATGTAGTAACCTTTGCCTTTTTCTGTCGCAAGTCTAATTTGCAAAATTTGCAGAAAAAATATACCGAAGATTTGTTGCGTTTTGGTAGAGGAATGGTGTTTCACATAGCCCCTTCAAATGTGCCAATAAATTTTGCCTATTCGCTGTTGGTAGGAATGCTTTCGGGTAATGTAAATGTGGTGCGTGTATCGAATAAAAATTTTCCTCAGGTAGATTTGGTAGTTCGACATATAAAAGCCCTTAGTTCAAATTTCCCAGATATTGTAGAGCGTATTATTTTAGTTAGATATGCTCACGAGAGTGATGCTAATGCCTATTTTTCATCGTTGTGTAGTGTTCGAATTATTTGGGGGGGAGATGATACTATTCGCCATATTCGTGAATCGCTATTGCCAGCACGTAGTTTTGATATATGCTTTGCCGATCGTTATTCATTGGCTGTAATAGATGCACAAAAAATGTTGCAAGAATCAAATATAAATGCTCTTGCAGAAGGCTTTTATAACGATACATATTTATTTGATCAAAATGCGTGTACAGCTCCTCATTTGGTACTATGGCGAGGTAGTGAGAGTGAGTGTGATCACGCTAAAAAGTTATTTTGGAATGCGGTTATTCAGCAAATAGATAAAAAGCAGTATAATTTTCAATCAATAATGGCGATAGATAAACTCGTTGAGTTATATCGTGATTCACAACGAGCGAGTATTAAAAGAGTGGTGAATAACGATAATCGATTGGTGCGTGTTGAGTTGTCGGAATTGGTTGATAATATAGAAGATATGCGTTGTGCTGGTGGTTATTTTTTAGAATACAATATAGAAAGTTTAAATGCCATAGTTCCAATTGTGAATACTAAGTTTCAAACACTTTCGTATTATGGATTCGAAAAACAAGAGCTTAGGTCGTTTATTACGACGAATGCTTTAATGGGGATTGATCGAATTGTTCCAATAGGGAAAACGACAGAGTTTTCTTTAATTTGGGATGGTTATGATTTAATAAAAATTTTGAGTAGAGTAATAGATTTATAGACTATGCAAATACCATTTAATAAACCATTTTTAACTGGGAAGGAAACTGAATATATAGTGGATGCTGTTCACAGTGGTAAAATTTCTGGAAATGGTGTTTATACTAAGCGTTGTCAGAAGTTTTTTGAGCAGAAGTATGGGTTTAAAAAATGTTTATTGACGACAAGTTGTACCGATGCTTTGGAAATGGCCGCTATATTGTGTAATGTTGGTCCAGGAGATGAAGTGATTGTTCCTAGTTACACATTTGTATCATCAGCGTTGGCTTTTGTGCGTGCAGGCACAAAAATAGTGTTTGCTGATAGCATGGTCAATAATCCTAACATTGATGTAAATCAGTTAGAATCATTGATTACGGTTCATACTAAAGTTATTGTGGTGGTGCATTATGCTGGTGTGGCTTGTGATATGGATAAAGTGATGAAAATTGCTGAGAATCATAATATTTTGGTCGTTGAAGATGCGGCTCAAGCTATAGATAGTTATTATAAAGGTCGAGCTTTGGGTTCTATAGGTCATTTAGCGGCTTTTTCGTTTCACGAAACCAAAAATGTTATTTCGGGAGAAGGGGGCATGTTGTGTATTAATGATGAACGTTTTATCCGTCGTTCGGAAATAATTTGGGAAAAAGGGACCAATCGTGCCGAGTTTTTCCGTGGGGAAGTGAATAAGTATGGTTGGGTAGATACAGGAAGTTCCTTTTTGCCAAGCGAGGTAGTTTCAGCTTTCCTTTTAGCTCAAATTGAAAATATTCAAAATATTCAAAATAAGCGTATTGCGTTATGGAATCGTTATTATGAAAATTTGAAGTGTTGTGAAGATAAAGGATATGTTAAGTTACCTCAGTTGCCTAATTATGCGACGAATAATGGACATTTATTTTATTTAGTTTGTAATTCATTTGAGGATAGAACTCGTTTGATTGCTCAATTAAAAGAGAAAAATATTTCGGCAGTTTTCCATTATCTTTCGTTGCATAAAAGTGATTTTTATAAAGACAAACACGATGGTAGAAGTTTGCCTAATTGTGATAAATTTGCCGATTGTTTAGTTCGTTTGCCATTGTTTTACGAACTTACATTTGATCAAGTTGATATGATTTGTGCGTATATAGTTGAAAGTTTTAATATCAGTAGATGATTATATAATTAGAATAAAATGAAACAAAAGAAAAACCCAATAGTTGCTCAAGTAAGTGCACCACCATCTTATACTAAGTTTTATAACTTTTTTGATAGATATGGTGCTTTGATTTTATTTTCATTGCTCTTAATAGCGGTGTATTTTGTGTATAATGATTTTATATTTTTGAAAAAATATGCCATATTTATTGATAAGAATGGAAGTGACTCGTTTACATCGACTTATACTAAGTTTGTCCATTTAAAGGAAATGTATTTGGCTCAAGGATTTCCTAAATGGTCGTTTGAGCAAGGATTAGGACAGAATGTTTTTGCGGGTTGCGTGACCGATATTTTTATAACTATTGCCATTTTTTTCACTACTAATTTATATGAATCGTTGGGTTTTGCTATAATAGCCCAATTATTGTGTAGCGGTATGTGTTTTTATTGGTTGCTACGTGAAATTAAGATTTCAGGTTTCTCGGCCGTTATGGCAGGTTTTATGTATGCGTTTTGTGGGTATGTGTTGCTTACAATGCCATTCCCAAATTTGACCACAGATGTGTATATGTTGCCAGTATTGATGTTGGCTTATGAACGATTGGAACAGAAAAAATCGTGGTGGTTGATGCCAATAGCGGTATGTTATGTAGTCACATTGAATTCGTTTTCGTTGTTCATTATGACGATATTTCTTGGTTTGTATATTTTATTCCGTTTCTTTCAAGGAGAAGATAGAAGTTTGTCGCATTTTGTAGCCCTGATAGGGAAATTAGCTTTACTTTATTTGGTAGGCGTATTAATGTCAAGTTTCTTTTCGGTTAATAATCTTATTCAGATGATTGAATCTCCACGTGTTTTGGGAGAAAATTCATTTTTTGATAAATTGAAAAATGCAGATGTTCTTTTTGTAAAGTTTGAAGCCTTTTTTGTTACTATTAATCGATTCTTCTCTAATGATATAATTGGTGTAGGGGATAATTATAAAGCTATTACGTACATTTCTCCAATTTCGTCAGAGGGAATGAATTATTTTGAAAGTCCCATTTTGTTTTGTGGATTGCTTACCTTATTGTTGGTGCCACAAGCTTTTGTTGGATTAAAAAAACGACAAATTTTGCCTTTTTCATTGTTTTTTGGCTTTCACTTGTTAGTGTTGTTTGTTCCATACTTACGTTGGTTGTACTACGGATTTTCTATTGATTATTATCGATATGTAGGTTTGTTTATGATAGTGGTAATGCTTATCTATGCTGCGTATGGTTTGGATAATATGATGAAAAAAGAATCGTTTAATTACATTATTTTGCTGATAACATTAGGAGTTTTATTGTCCGCTTTATATTTTATTAAGTTTGAATTGGTGGATGTGATTGATCACGATATTCAAAATCGTGTAGCAATCTTTTTATGTATATATGCTACTATTTTGTTGCTAGGTTTTAAAACAAAACTTTTCCGTCCTGCATTACTTGTATTATTGGTATTTTTGGTGATGGCAGAAGAAGTAGTAGCGGGAAAAACAACGCTCGATTCACGTGAATATTTATCTTATAAAGATAAAACTAAACGAGAAAAATGTTTTGATTATACCCAAGAGGCTGTAGCGTACATTAATAGTATTGATTCTGGTTTTTATCGTGTTGTAAAACCATATTATACGATTAGTAAAGTAAGTACACTTAACGATTCTAAATTATATGGATTTAAATCGTATTGTTCGTATAATTCATTTAATAATTTGAATTATGTAAAGATGTTAGAAAAAATAGGCTCGGTAAAAATTGATAAAGAAATTACTTCTCGTTGGATTATGTTTTACCGTCCATATACTTGTCGCTTTTTAGGTGTTAAATATGCTCTTACTAAGCAGGGAGCTGATGCTTTTAATTTAAGTGAACATCCAGCATTTTGTGACACAATAGCGGCGTTTAATGATATCAGTGTTTTGCGTCTAAAGAAAGTATATCCGTTGGGCATAACTATGGATAAAATGATTCCTGAATCGGATCTTGATAGTATGAGTTATCAAGAAGATCGAGCATTTTCATTACTAAAAAGGGTAGTCGTAGCAGATTCGTTGATGGGTAAATACCCAGGTTTACGTTATGAAAAATCCGAGTCTGAGCCGTTGACTTACAATGCCATTAATGCGTATTATGAAGAAGTTACAGCAGATACTTTAACTTTGACTCAATTTAACGATACGCATTTTGAAGGAAATATCTCTTTGAAACAGCCTAAAATGCTGATTCTTCAGTTTCCTTATGATAAGGGTTGGAAAGCGACTGTTAATGGTGAATCTTATCCAATAGAGCAAGTAGATATAGGACTTACAGGATTATATTTGTCTGAAGGGGAACACCATATTGTGTTTGATTATCTACCTCTTTATTATAATGAGACGAAGTGGGTTAGTTTTGCAGCACTTATGTTTTATTTAATGCTTGTGTTGGGAGAAATTCTTTTAAAAAAAACAAAGAAGCAACCAGATGAAATAAAACTTTCATAAAAAATACGTATTTTTATATATCATTATTTTGAAAGTAAAATGAATTTTCCACAACCTTTTGAAAATTGCATTAGAAGTCAGTTTGGTGATGAATCTCAAGCCTTTTTAGCAGCCTTGACGGAATCTTCACCTGTGAGTTTTCGTGTGAATAATTATAAATATACTGATTCTATAAATTTGCCTCAAGTTAAATGGGAACCTAAAGGGTATTATCTTGAAAATCGTCCAATATTTACTTTAGATCCGTTGATCCATGCTGGTGTGTATTATGTTCAAGAAGCTGGATCTATGTTTGTAGGTGAAGTAGTGCGACAAACGATAGGAAACCGATCGGTTGTTGCCTTAGATTTATGTGCATCACCAGGAGGGAAAACAACGCATTTATTATCGACGTTGTCGGACGATAGTTTGCTGGTTACTAATGAGGTGATAAAAACGCGTGCGGTAGTTTTAAAAGAAAACGTTCAAAAATGGGGTTGTCCTAATGTTGTTGTGACAAATAATGATCCTAAACAAATAGGGGAATTAACGCATTTTTTTGATTTAATATTGGTTGATGCTCCTTGTTCTGGTGAGGGAATGTTTCGAAAAGATGAAAAATCTATATCAGAGTGGAGTGAAGATAATGTTGTTTTATGTGCAGAGCGTCAGCGACGCATTTTAGCAGATGTTTGGGAATCGCTTAAACCTGGTGGATTTCTGATTTATAGTACGTGTACGTATAATGAAGAAGAAAATGAGAAAAATGTGGATTGGATAAAGCAAAACCTTGGTGCCGAACGTGTTGAAATAAAAGTAGAAGACGATTGGAATATTACGGTTACGCCTCAAGGGTATCATTTTTATCCATACAAAACGAAAGGAGAAGGCTTTTTCTTGTCTGTTTTGCGTAAAAATGAAGGTGATATTTGTACGGTTAAACTATCTCAAAATAAGAAAAAACAGGAAAGTTTTGATACTTCCAAAATTAAAAATTGGATTATAGATAATGATAACTATAACATTCAAGTTAATAATAATATAGTGTATGCTTTTGCCAAACAATATCAAAATCATTTATTGAGATTGCTTGACAAATTGCATATTATCAATAGTGGATTGATAATAGGAGAGTTAAAAGGTAAGGATATTATTCCCGATCAAGCATTAGCATTATCGGTTATTTTGAATAAAAAAGCATTTCCTACAATTGACCTTTCATGGAAAGACGCAATTTTGTATCTTAAGAAAGAGAATATTTTCAAAGAAGGTTATCCTAAAGGGTGGTTATTGGCAACTTATAATAATATTCCATTGGGCTTTTTGAAAAATATAGGCAATCGTTTTAATAACAATTATCCTTCTGAATGGCGAATTAAAATGGCTATTGATACAGAAACACAACAAACTATGATATTACGATGAAAATAACATTATTAGGGACGGGCACTTCTACAGGTGTCCCTCAAATTGGTTGTAAATGTGAGGTTTGTCAGTCCTCTGATATTTTTGATAAGCGCTTGCGAACTTCGGCATTGGTAGAAACTGATACTGATACAATTTTGATTGATTGTGGACCAGATTTTCGTCAACAAATGTTGAATTTAACCGAAACGCCTCAAATTTCGGCTATTTTGCTTACGCATCAACATTACGATCACTTGGGAGGATTAGATGATATTCGTCCTTTTGGTAATATGCAGATCTATGGTGAATCATACGTACTTGATTCAGTAAGACGCAATATGCCATATTGTTTTGGTAAAGATTTGTATCCAGGAGTACCTATAATTACTTTGAATGAGGTAGAAGAGAATCAATCATTTTATGTTGGTAAAACTTTAGTAGAACCTATTCGTGCTTTTCATTATAAATTACCTATTTTTGGTTATCGTTTTGGCCAATTGGCCTATTTGACAGATGTTAGTCGATTAGAAGATTCTGAAATTGAAAAACTTAAAGGATTAGAAGTGTTGGTTATAAATGCTTTACGAATTGAACCGCATTTGTCACACATGAATTTGCAGGAGTCAATCGAAGTAGCAGAAAAGATAAAAGCCAAACGCGTTTTTTTTATACATATGAGTCATGGCATAGGTTTACATAAAGTGGTTAACACACAATTACCAAATAATATGCAATTGGCTTATGATGGACAAACAATAAATATTTAATTACATGAAATCATTTTTAGAACAGGTAGCTAAGCACTACAACAAACAAGAGAATTTGCATGATTATGCATTTGTTTTTCCTAACAAACGTGCAGGAAGTTTTTTTCAGAAAGCCCTTTCGGAGATTATTGATAAACCAATCTTTTCTCCGTCTATTTTGACATTGGGAGATTTACTTGTTAAAATCACCGATTTGCGATTAGAGGATAAATATGGTATGTTGTTTCAATTATACGATATTTATAGTAAAAAATTAGAAGAAAAAGGTCGAGTGGTGGAATTGTTGGATGATTTTATGCCTTTTGGTGAGACCTTATTAAATGATTTTGATGATATAGACAAATATTGTGTTGATGCCAAACAACTTTTTACCAATATAAAAGACCTTAAAGAACTAGACGATTTAAGTTATCTTACTGAAAATCAACGGAATACTATTTATGAATTTTGGGGTAAATTGTTAATTGATGAAAGTGAAAAAGAAGGAAGTTTAAAGCAAAAATTCTCAACTACTTTTGAGATTTTAGCCGACTTATACTATGATTTTCGTGAGAAGTTAGAAGCTGATAATAAAGCTTATGAGGGAATGTTGTTGAACAAGGTAGCGTGTAAATTAAAGAATAACGAAGACATAGTATTACCGTATAAAAAGATTGTTTTTGTTGGTTTTAATGCCCTTACAGTTGCTGAGCGTATTATATTTGAAAAATTAAGTGCACAAGGGAAAGCTGAATTTTGTTGGGATTATCCTAATGATATTGTGTGTGACGAGAAGAATCGTTCAAGTTTTTATTATAAAAAGAATAGCACACTAAAACCAAGTTTTGAAGTTGAAAAATGTACGCAATATCCTGATATTGAAGTAATTTCTACAGTTTCCGATACGGAACAAATGAAACAAGTTCAGAATCTTTTTGTTAAAAATAAGATAGAAAATCCATCGATAGAAACGGCTATTGTGCTTGCTGATGAAGACAAACTCATTCCAGTGTTGCAATCATTGCCAAAGGTCGATAAAATGAATATTACGATGGGGTATCCTCTTAAGAGTACTCCAATGATTAGTTTGATTAATGATATTTATGTTTTGCATAAAAATGCTCGCAAAGATGGTTTTTATAACAAAGACGTTACCAAATTGTTGAGTCATCCTTATATAGTACAAGTTTTAGCAGAAGCAGATATAACGACTGTTATTAATAATATTAAGATTAACAATCGTGTTTTTATTTTGTCAAAAGCGTTATTAAATGGATTGGATGAATGTAGTGGTGGTTTATTGCAACAAATCTTTAAGCAACCTATTGACGAAAAATCAGAAACGATTAAATCGGTTCAGTTGTGTGATTATTTCATTCGTATTTTAGATATTATTACTGGAATGTTGAATGTCGATAACGATGAAAATGTGCATCAACTGATGTTTATCAATTCGGTTCGTCGCATGATAAATCGTTTGAAAATGTTGTTTGAGAAATGGCAACCAGATTTGGTAAAAGAAGATACCGTATTTCGTATTATTCGTCAGCAAATAAATTCAGTATCAATACCTTATGAAGGAGAACCGTTAGAAGGACTTCAAGTAATGGGAATGTTGGAAACTCGTGTACTTGATTTTAAGAATGTTATTATAACCTCGTTTAATGAGTCGGTATTCCCTAAAAAAGTATCCAACAATACTTATATTCCATATAATTTGAGACGTGGATATGGTTTGCCAACGGGAGAACATCAAGATGCTGTGTTTGCTTACCATTTTTATCGTTTGATTAGTCGTGCCGAAAAGGTGTATTTGTTATATAATTCGAGTACAGACGGATTAAATAATGGAGAGATTAGTCGATATTTCAGTCAGATAAAATATCTATATCAAGATAAATTCAAGAATATATCAGAGAAAGTAGTCGTTTATAATGTCAATTCATCTCAATTTGAAGATCATGTAATAGAAAAAAATGATGTTGTAATGGATATTCTCAATAAATATCTAATACAAGAAGGATCGGATAAAAAAATATTGTCTCCGTCATCGTTTAATAAGTATATTAATTGTCCGCTCGAATTTTATCTATCAGTAATTGAAAATTTGTCGGAAGAGGATGAAATTGCAGAAGAACTGGATAGTCGAGAGATAGGTACGGTATTTCACGAAATCATGTTTACGTTATATTCTGACTATAAGAATAAAGGTGTGCTTAAAGAGTCTGATTTTAATGATATTAAAAATAAGATAGATTCTACTATTACAAGGACCTATAATAAGACATTCTTACATCGTAAAGAGGAACAGTATGATGAACCATTGGAAGGTAAAGATAAATTGAATGAAACGATATTAAAGATATTTGTAGAGAAAACGATAAATTATGATAAGCAACTTGAAGGACTTCAAATATTGGCTTTAGAAGAGTGTTTTAATGGCGTTTTTGATTTAAATGACGGAAGGAAAGTAAATATAGGAGGAATTATTGATAGAGTAGATAAGGTAGGGGAATTTTATAGAATTGTTGATTATAAAACAGGTAATAAGGATATTGATTTTAAGCTAACCGAAAGTGAAAAAAAATATTTGTTTAAATCAGATCAAAAAGCCATTTTGCAAACCTTTATTTATGCGTATATATATCAGCAGAAAAATCCTCAAATTAAAGATAATCAAATCAGAATGTGTTTGTATTCTTTACCTAATATAATAAATGGAAAAGGTGTAAATATTATAACAAAAGAAAAAGACCCTGCGATAACTTTTGAAAAATCAAAAAGTTTTTTTGAAGAGAATTTTCGTAAATTATTGTTACAATTTTTTAGTAAAGATAATCATTTTGAAAGTTCTAAAGATGAAAATTCGTGTAATTATTGTAATTTTTTGACTTTTTGTAATAGAAAAAAGAAAGATTTTTGATGATTTTTGTAACAAATTGTAATTTTTTTTTGTTTTTTTATAAAATTATGTCTATATTTGCACTGTGAAATTTTAAAAACTCATAATAAATAGAAAAATGGAAAAGAATGTAGCAGAATTTATGGCCAAAGTTGTGGCTAAAAATCCAGGTGAAAAAGAATTCCACCAAGCGGTACAAGAAGTAGTTGAAACTCTTATGCCATTTGTTGAAGCAAATCCAAAATACAAAAAAGCTAAAATTTTGGAAAGAATGACAGAACCAGAAAGAGTTATTATCTTCCGTGTTCCATGGATTGACGATAATGGAGAATGGCAAATCAACCGTGGTTTCCGTGTACAAATGAACAGTGCAATCGGACCATACAAAGGAGGTATCCGTTTCCATCCATCAGTTAACTTAGGTATTCTTAAATTCTTGGCATTTGAACAAGTTCTTAAAAATTCTTTGACTACATTGCCTATGGGTGGTGGTAAAGGTGGTTCTGACTTCGACCCTAAAGGTAAATCAGATAATGAAATTATGCGTTTCTGCCAAAGTTTCATGACAGAACTTTGCAAACATATCGGTGCTGATACTGACGTTCCTGCTGGTGATATAGGTGTTGGTGGTCGTGAAGTTGGTTTCATGTTTGGTCAATACAAACGTATCCGTAACGAATTTACTGGTGTTCTTACTGGTAAAGGTCTTTCTTTCGGAGGTTCTTTGATCCGTCCTGAAGCAACTGGTTATGGTACAACTTATTTTGCTGAATATATGCTTAACACTAAAGGTGAAAGCTTGAAAGGTAAAACAGTGGCTATTTCTGGTTCAGGTAACGTTGCTCAATACGCTGTAGAAAAATGTATTTCTTACGGTGCTAAAGTTGTTACTATGTCTGACTCAAACGGTTTCATTTACGATCCAGAAGGTTTCAACACTGAAAAAATCGAATTTGTTAAAGTATTGAAAAACGAACGTCGTGGTCGTATTTCTGAATACATCAAACAATACCCAACTGCTAAATATACTCCAAAAGAACGTCCTTGGAAATTCGTTAAATGTGATGTTGCTATGCCTTGTGCTACTCAAAACGAATTGGATGGCTCAGATGCAAAAGCATTGCTAGAAAATGGTTGTATTTGCGTTGCTGAAGGTGCTAACATGCCTTCTACAATGGAAGCTGTTGAAATGTTCTTGAATGCTAAAATTCTTTACTCTCCAGGTAAAGCTTCTAACGCTGGTGGTGTTGCTACTTCAGGTCTTGAAATGTGCCAAAACTCAGGTCGTATTTCTTGGACTTCAGAAGAAGTTGATAACAAACTTCGTTGGATCATGAAAAATATTCACGATAACTGCGTTAAATATGGTACTGAACCTGATGGAACAGTTAACTATGTTAAAGGTGCAAACATCGCTGGATTTATCAAAGTTGCTGACGCTATGTTGGCTCAAGGTCTTGTATAATTTATCAATACAATACTTTCAAAAAGGGATACCATTCGGTATCCCTTTTTTTGTGCTGCTTAGAATATAAAAAATGCCCTTTAAATAGGGCATTTCTTAATAGTTGAATGGATCATTGATTGTTTCTACATAAGACCTTTTCTTGATTTACACACGGCGGAATTTCATTGCGATAGTGTGAAACGTAGATCAAGGTTTTCTCTGGATTTTTACAGAATTCTTCTACTAAATGAAGTACTAATTGCTTGTTTAAGGTATCTAATCCGTGCATTGGCTCGTCTAAAATCAACAAATCAGGATTTTTTATCATCGAACGAGCAACTAATCCAAGTCGTTGTATACCAGTACTTAATGTCCGGAAGTTTTCTTCAGCATACTGCTCAATACCAAAGTATTTAAGCCATTGCAAGGCTTTTTCTTTTTGTTCAGAATTGGCACGAATATACATACCAACCGTGTCACGAAAACCAGAAGCAACAACTTCAATTAACGGATTTTGTTGATTGAAAAATAGGTGCATTTCTGGAGATACAAATCCAATTCGTTTTTTTATATCCCAAATACTTTCACCATTACCACGGTGGTAATCGAATAGGGTAACCTTATTGGCATAACTTTGAGGATTATCGGCACAAATGATGCTGAGTAAAGTCGATTTTCCCGCACCATTGGGTCCACTTAACGACCATCGTTCTCCACGTTTCACCATCCATGATACATTATTCAAAATAGTACGTTTCCCGTATTTTATAACACAATCATTTAATTCGCACGCAATGTTAAATGGGGCTGTATCTTTATTTTCTAAATGGAGAGTGGGAAATTTTATCTGATTAATGTCGTATATCTTTTTAATTATTGACGATGCATCTTCTTTTTTTACGATTGGTAAGACTTCTCGTTCACCCATAGGAATGATGTGCGTTATCCAGTCTGGAATATCGTTGTAATCGTTAAGCAGCATGATAATGGTAATTTTACCTTCCTGTTTAACTTGATTTAATAATTCATTTAACGATTTACGAGCCGCTTCGTCCAAACCAATATAAGGATTGTCGATGATAAACACCTCTGGCATGTCTATCAAAGCACTGATTAGTACATATTTACGCAATTCACCCGATGATAAGAAGTTTATTTTCTTATCAAACATATCATGCAAGTTCAATTTGTTGGCTAATTCAAGCCATTTTTCACTATTCTTGTTGCGTTTGATAAGTTCTAATACGGTAGGAGCTTCATCGTTGTCTGTAGCATGATAACGTTGTTGATAATAACCTTCAGACTCTGCATTCTGAGGAAGCACCGAATAAATATCACGAAATTCAACCTGACCAATTTTAAGCTTATTATTAGGCATTATAGCACGATTGGGAATTACAGTATCTTTGGTACGGATGATACGTGCTAAAAGCGATTTTCCACAACCATTTCTGCCTATAACGGCATATTGATTACCCTTATTTATTTCAAATTTATATGGATTCTTTAAGGTTAATATTCCATAACGGATTATGTCACCTTCGAAGCGTAATAGTAAGTTTTCTTCCATAGTTTTATTTTTTTTGCAAAAGTAAGAAAAAAAGCCTAAAAATAGTCCCAAATATGTGACTCAAAACCTCTTATAAAGCTTATAAGAATAGACCATTTTCTTTTATATCCGTCAAATTATTGCATTCTGAAAGTTCTAGGGGTAATCCCTGTGTATTTTTTAAAAAATTGACCAAAATGCGATGGCGATTTAAAGTTCATATATTCAGAAATTTGTTGAATTGACATATCACTCGTTCTCAACATAATTTTAGAATGGATAATAATGCCTTGAATAATCCAGTTTTCTGCCGTTAGATTGCTGGTTTTCTTAATGACTTGTGAAAAATATTTGCTGGTAAGATGTTGTTCGTTGGCATAAAAACTTACGCTGTGCTCTTTGTGACAATTAAATTTTATTGATGTAAGAAAATTCTTTAAAATTTCTTCGTTATGACTACTTTTTGTTTTTTTTGTTTTATGTAGAATTTGAAATTGGGCACAAAATTCAAGGAAAACCAACGAAATTAAATGTTGAATCATTTGTTTACGATAAATATGTTGTTTTTCGTTGGATTTCTTTTTTAGTAAATTTACTAGTTCTCTTAGAGGTATTATGTTTTCAATGGGGAATGTGATGTATGGATTACTTTTAATCTGATTGTATATCGGTAATATGGATAAAATCTCTATATTTTCTAACAAATCAAATCCTGCTACGAAGGTGTCACCCCTAAAATCATTACTGATTTCTAAAATTTGAATTACCGAGTTGGGTAGAAGAACCATTACACCATTTTTTTCAATTGTGTAGGTAATAAAATCAACGGAAACTTTTACATAACCTTCTCTACAACTACAAACACCAATTCCTTCAAACATAAAAGGTTCTTTTACATTTACTTCAGTAATTCGTGGTAAATTGCTTTCTGTAGCAATAAACGACCAAAATAAGTATTCGTTACCACGTTCTTTGTTTAATTTTTCGAAATTTACTCGATTTATAGTTTTCATATATTTTTTCTTGATTCTTTATTTTTCGGCACAAATGTAATATTTTTATATTAAAAATGTATATTAATTTTTATCAAAAACGAATAATTTGACATTTTTTATATCGAAAGTATGATATACAATATAAAAAAGAGTGTTATTTTTGTGTCGTTTTAAAATCATAATAATAATGAGAAAAATAGGAATCTTAATTAGTACGTTTGGGTTGTTATGTACAAGTTATATGTATGCCGATACATATTCATTACAACAATGTAGAAATTTGGCTTTGGAAAATAATAGAAGTCTGCAAAATGCTTCTGATAAACAACAAATTGCGGAAGATATGCATAAAGCTGCTGTTACAAATTTTTTCCCTAAGATTTCGTTGTATGCTGGCTATATGTATAGTGGGAAAGAAATTTCTATTTTAAATGATGAGCAAAAGGATAAATTGCAAAATTTGGGTACCAATGCAGGAAGTTCTTTGCAAACGGCTATTCAAGGGTTAGCGATAGCTAATCCAGGATTAATGACTAATGATGCATTTAAAAATTTAATAACAGAATTATCCAATCCGAAATTATTCAATCAATTGGATATATTTGGATCGAGTTTGGTCGATGCTACCGAAACCGATACGCATCACATGGGAGGAGCGGTGCTAAATTTGACTCAGCCGATTTTTGCAGGTGGTAAGATTGTAGCTTATAATAAGATTACTAAAATTAACGAACAACTTACTCAAACTCAATACGATACTCAATTACAAGAAATTCTTTATACTACCGATAATATATATTGGCAAGTGGTTTCAATCAATAAGAAAAAACAATTGGCAGAGGCTTATTTGAAATTGTTGCAAGAGTTGAGTGCTAATGTAGATAAAATGATTAGTCAGGGAGTAGCAACAAAATCAGATGCCTTGACGGTCATGGTAAAAATGAATGAAGCCGAGATGAATGTTTCAAAGGCCGAAAATGGATTGGCGTTGTCAAAAATGTTGTTATGTCAGCATTGTGGTTTGCCTTTAGATACCGAAATTACTTTGGAAGATGAAGAAAAAGATTCCCTTCAGTTGACAGAGGTTTCGGTTCAAGGAGATCCTAAGGATGCCATTCAAAATCGTCCTGAAATTGCGAGTTTAGAGCTTTACAATGATATTCAACGTCAAAAAGTGAATATTGTTAGAGCTGATTATTTACCGACAATTGGACTAATGGCAAATTTTATGTGTACCAATCCTAATATTTATAATGGTTTTCAAAATACGTTTAGTGGTAATTGGAATGTTGGTGTGACGTTGAAGATGTATTTATGTCATTGGGGAGAGGGTATTTATAAAGTACGTGCAGCCAAAAAAGAGGCTCAAATTGCTGAGAATGAGTTGAGCGATGTTCGCGAAAAAATTACCCTTCAAGCTACTCAGTCTTCGTATAAATTAAAAGAAGCGGGAAAACGTCTTGAAATGGCAATTAAGAATAATGAAAAGGCGGAAGAAAACTTACGATTTGCGACTTTGAGTTTTAAAGAAGGAATTGTATCATCGACATCGGTTTTAGAAGCGCATACTGCTTGGTTATCGGCTCAAACAGAGATGATTGATGCTCAAGTTGAGATGTCAATTGCAGAAAGTAATTATAAAAAATCAATGGGATTATTAAAATAATAGAAAGGGTATAATATGAAAGAGAGAAGTCAAAACATTAATATGATTTTAGCCTTTATTGCTTTAATTGCAGTAATTGTGGTAGTCGCATTAATCGGT
>Ga0247610_10003861_pt1 | contig 16207 bp, 11 predicted proteins | sample 174DNAGHGhighgp2_FD_193483 | JGI IMG/M metagenome (GOLD analysis project Ga0247610, IMG submission 193483) | Sheep rumen microbial communities from Palmerston North, Manawatu-Wanganui, New Zealand - 1742 DNA GHGhigh gp2 | ecosystem: Host-associated > Mammals > Digestive system > Stomach > Rumen... | reverse complement strand
ATTTTTTCTTACGATTAGCCTCATGCTTTTCATAGCCTTTATTGGCATATTCCTCAATTTTAAGATTTTCAATAAACAATTCGCCGTCATCAAAAGACCCATAAGTATCTGTCAAGCTGGCTTTTCCAAGCCTCAAAGATTTGACTTCGGTACCTTTGAGTTCAATTCCGGCAATAAATGTTTCCTCAATGGCATAATCAAAAGTAGCGCGACGATTAACAGCAATCTGCCCCGTTGCAATAAAATCAGATGTTTTTACTTTTTTAGCCATTTTCATACCTCTTTCAAGAGAGATAAATAGCAAACAGCGCAAATCGTGTCAAGTATTAATTAATTTGCAATAGCTTCGCTTTTTATATTACATGCATTAGGAATTTCGATTGGCTTAACCGGACATTCCAGAGCCACATTCAAAACTTCAGAAGCATTTTCCACCAAAACAATATTAAGTTCTTTTTTAACAATCTCCGGCACTTCCGCTAAATCTTTTTCATTTCCTTTCGGAATAATTACGGTTTTGATACCGCCACGCAAGGCCGAAAGCAATTTTTCTTTTAACCCGCCAATCGGTAAAACACGCCCTTGCAGGGTAATTTCACCGGTCATAGCCACATCACTTTTTACCGGAATTTTAGTAAATACGGAAACAAGCGTCGTATACATAGTCACACCGGCAGAAGGTCCGTCTTTAGGTGTTGCCCCTTCCGGCACATGAACATGCACATCGGTCTTTTCAAACACATCAGGATTAATTCCCAAAGAAAGCGCATGTGAACGAACAACCGAATAAGCTGTATCGATAGATTCTTTCATCACATCGCCAAGTTTACCGGTCTGCTTAATTTGTCCTTTACCCGGCATATCCACCGCTTCTATAAACAACATATCTCCACCGACTTCTGTCCAAGCCAGACCTGTCGTTACACCGACATGATTTTTTTCTTCTTTGATGCCATAATGATAAATACGAACACCGAGATATTTATCAATATTTTTGGAATCAACTTCAATCGGCAATTTCCGTTTTTTATCAAGCATTAACTCTTTAGCACATTTACGAGCAATTGCAGCCAATTTACGTTCCAAATTACGCACACCGGATTCAGAGGTATAATAACGAATAATATCAATAATGGCCTCATCTGTAATCTTTAATTCCGTTTCTTTAATGGCATTTTCTTTATAAACCTTCGGGATTAGGTGACGCCGTGCAATTTCGATTTTTTCCTGCTCCGTATAACCATCAATACGGATAATTTCCATTCTATCCAACAACGGACGTGGCATATCAAGCGAATTAGCCGTGGTGACAAACATAACTTTGGAAAGATCATAATCCACATCTAAATAATGGTCATTAAAGGTAGAATTTTGCTCCGGATCTAAGACTTCCAACAAGGCAGAACTCGGATCACCACGCCAATCTGCTCCAAGTTTATCTATTTCATCTAATAAAAACAAAGGATTAGACGTTCCGGCTTTTTTAATACTTTGAATAATCTTTCCCGGCATTGCGCCGATATATGTACGACGGTGTCCGCGAATTTCTGCTTCATCACGCATTCCGCCTAAAGAAGCACGCACAAACTTACGTCCGGTTGCCCGAGCAATAGAACGGCCAAGAGAAGTTTTACCGACACCGGGCGCCCCAACTAAGCATAAAATCGGACTTTTCAAACTTTTAGAGCGCGCTTGCACCGCTAAATATTCAATAATACGTTCTTTAACTTTTTCCAATCCGTAATGATCTTCATCAAGAATATTGATAGCCTTTTGCAAATCATGATTAATCGGAGAAGATTTACCCCATGGCAAATTGACCAACCAGTCTAAATAATTGCGAATAATCGTTGCCTCCGGGCTCATTTGACCGGCCGCTTTAAGCTTATTAAGCTCTTGCTGAGCTTTTGCTTTAGCTTCTTTAGAAAGTTTCAGTTCATCAATTTTCTTCTGATATTGAGAAAACTCGTCACCTTCCGGATTATCTGAACCGGAGAGTTCCTTCTGAATGGCTTTCATTTGCTCATTAAGATAGTACTCGCGTTGATTTTTCTCCATCTGACTGCGTACACGCTCCTTAATTTTGCTTTCAACTTCTTGTCGTGCACCCTCGCGTCCGAGAATAATAATCAGCTTTTCCAAAAGCTCACTATCACTCTTACATTCCAGCATTTCTTGTTTATCGGCAGCTTTAATATCCAAATGTCCGGTAATGGTAGCCACTAATTGTGACACATCTGTATTAACACCGTTGAGTGCCAACAGACTTTCCTTAGGCAATTTAGAATAATCAACAGCTTGCTGTTTAAATTTCTCTGCAGCCAAAGACATCAATGCATTAATTTCTTCCGGAGAGGTGCGAGAATTATCGGTATCAAAAGGCTCAATATAGGCGGTATAATATTTTTCAAACAGATTAAGTTTTTTGATTTTAATACGCCGCAATCCTTGCACAGCAAGATTAAGCGTACCATCAGGCATAACCACATAGCGGCGCACTTTTGCCAATGTTCCGATTTGATAGAGATCATCTTCTTTAGGTAATTCGGTTACTGCATTTTTTTGAGTAAGAAGAACAAGCGGTGTATCAAATTGATAAGCTGCCTGAGCTGCTTTAAGTGAGATACTGCGCCCGATAAACAAAGATGCAGAATTCTGCGGAAAAACGACCATATCCCGCAATGCCAAAACCGGATATTCTTTACCTTCATCCACAAAATTTTCCGCCATTACACCCTCATTCAAATCATTCTGTTCGCTCATAAAATTTCACCCATAAAACACAGTTATATACATTTTAGCAGTAATATAATGTCTGCTTTTAAGTTCTGCAATAGCTGATTTATAATTTTCCCCGTTATACACAGGTAAATAGCCGCAAAATTAACTTTACATTTAGATTTAATAATCTATAATCCGCCTTGCTTATAGAGATATAAGCAGGGCTTTCAACGGCTCTCTCAAAGAATAATCCCTGACTGTCAGGGAGCTTTTGGCGTATATTTGAAGGCTAAAAGAGTCATCTTTGAGTGATTGTTGAACTCCCTGACGCTTTTTAAAAGCGTCAATTTTTTTATAACAACAAAAGGGAGAACACGATGACAAACAAAAACTATAGACGTTGCGGAGAATACAATGGTAATGACACCATATACGGCTATCATATTCGCAATCTCATTGGTAAATTGCTATTTGAAGAACGACGCAAGAAAAATAAGACAATTGAACAAATCAGTATTGAAACCAAAATATTTCCGAGAACAATTGATGAGATAGAAATTGCACGTTGCAAACCGCATTGAGAAGCAATCACTAAGCTACTGAAATTTTATGGTAAGAAACTTGAAATAAACATCATCGATGAAAAAAGCTAAACATAATCACTAAAGATTCCAGCTTTCTATTTACCTAATACTCTGAAAAGGCGGAAAATTTGATAAATATCCGATAAAAAATATGATCTCCGGCTTCCATTGACAGCTAGACGCTCAAATTTTCCCCTTTAAGTATTGGTAAGTATAACCTTTGGCTTTTTTGATAATGTCCTCAGGTGTTCCCTCGGCGACGATTTTACCACCACCATCGCCACCTTCCGGCCCCATATCAATAATCCAATCCGCAACTTTGATAACATCAAGATTATGCTCAATCACAATCACTGTATTACCTTGATCAACCAAAGCTTGCAACACCTTCAATAGACGATTAATGTCCTCAAAATGCAAACCGGTTGTCGGCTCGTCTAAGATATAAACGGTTTTACCGGTAGCACGTTTGGAAAGTTCTTTAGAAAGTTTGATACGTTGCGCCTCACCACCGGAAAGAGTAGTTGCCGGTTGTCCGAGATGAATATATCCCAGTCCGACCTTTTGCAATAATTCTAAACGCGTACGAATAGAAGGGATATTCGCAAAAAATACACAGGCTTCATCAACCGTCATATCAAGCACATCGGCAATAGATTTTCCTTTATACGTCACCTCAAGGGTTTCACGATTAAAACGCTTACCATGACATTGCTCACATTCCACATAGACATCTGGCAGAAAATTCATTTCAATTTTCGTAACGCCATCACCTTTACAGGCTTCACAACGGCCGCCGGCAACGTTGAAAGAAAAACGCCCTGCGGTATAGCCACGCGCTTTAGATAGAGGCAATTCCGCAAACCAATCACGGATATAGGTAAACAAACCTGTATAAGTTGCCGGATTAGAGCGCGGTGTACGTCCGATGGGAGATTGGTCGATATCTATCACTTTATCGACATTTTCAATACCTTTAAGAGATGTGTAAACACCGGTAGGTTCACGTGAACCATTAAGTTCCTTATTAAGAGCTTTATAAAGCGTTTCCAAGATAAGAGAAGATTTACCACCGCCGGAAACACCGGTAACCAGCGTCAACGTACCAAGCGGTACTTTAAGTTTCACATTTTTAAGATTATGTGTTTTCGCACCGGCTAATTCTAAGAATTTACCATTTCCTTTACGCCGTTTACGTGGTACAGCAATTTCCTTTTGCCCGTTGAGGTATTGCGCAGTGATACTGTTTTTATTTTTCAAAACCTCATCAACTGTACCTGATGCAACAACATGACCGCCGTTATCGCCTGCTCCCGGACCCATATCAACCAAGAAATCCGCCGCGCGGATGGCATCTTCATCATGCTCAACCACAATCACCGTGTTACCGATATCACGCAAACGATTAAGCGTCATCAGAAGGCGATCATTATCACGCTGATGCAAACCGATAGATGGTTCATCTAGAACATACAGTACACCGGTCAACCCCGAACCGATTTGTGATGCTAATCTGATACGTTGCGATTCGCCACCGGAAAGACCTCCGGACTGTCGAGAAAGGGTTAGATAATCCAATCCGACATTATTTAAAAATTGCAATCGTTCAATAATTTCCTTAAGAATCTTATGAGCAATTTGTGCCTTTTGCGGACTTAATTGTGCTTCCACTTTAGAAAACCAAGCCAAAGCTTCTTTAATAGATAAATCAGAAACTTCCATAATATCCTTACCGCAAACTTTTACGGCCAGAGCTTCCGGTTTTAGACGTTTGCCGTTACAATAGGTACATGGTGCCGCAGATTGGTAATGAGAAAGTTCTTCACGAGATGCTGCTGAATCCGTCTCTAAAAAGCGCCTTTCCATATTAGGGATAACACCTTCAAAAGGTTTATCAGAAACAAACGAAGAATAATAAATAGGCACACAAACATTTCCGGAACCGTAAAGAATAATTTTTTTCGCTTTTTCCGGCAAATCCTTCCAAGGTGTATCTTGAGAAATATGCAAAAAATCACACAAAGAAATTAGCGTTTGCTTATAAAATGCGGATTTAAAACCATACCATGGTGCCACTGCCCCTTGAGCAATAGAACGTGTCACATTAGGAACAACCAAATTTTCATCCATATAGAGTTTGGCCCCGATACCATCACAATGCGGACAAGCTCCTTGCGGACTGTTAAAAGAAAACAGTCGCGGTTCAATTTCTTCAATTGTAAAACCGGAAACCGGACAAGCATATTTAGCCGAGCAGGTGAAACGCGATTGATCACTTAAATTTTCCACATAAAGAATATCATTGCCGACTTTCAAAGCAGTTTCCACCGATTGCGCCACGCGTTCCGCCATTTCTTGTCCTTTAACCACCAAGCGGTCAATAACAACCTCTATATCGTGTTTAATATTTTTTTCTAACTCCGGCACTTCTTCCAAATCATAAATTTCACCATCAACTTTAACACGCTGAAACCCCTGCTTTAAGAGACTTTCAAATTCCTTCTTAAACTCCCCTTTACGACCTCTGGCAATCGGTGCTGCCAATATAATTTTAGTACCCTCCGGTAAAGCCAAAATTTTATCAACCATCTGCGAAACCGTCTGCGCCTCAATCGGAAGACCTGTCGCCGGTGAATAAGGTGTACCGGCACGCGCCCATAACAACCGCATATAATCATAAATTTCCGTAATTGTACCAACCGTAGACCGCGGATTATGGGACGTTGTTTTCTGTTCAATAGAAATTGCCGGCGCCAACCCTTCAATAGAATCAACATCAGGTTTTTTCATTAAATCCAAAAATTGTCTGGCATAAGCTGAAAGACTTTCCACATAGCGCCTCTGTCCTTCGGCATAAATCGTATCAAAAGCCAGCGATGATTTACCCGAACCGGAAAGCCCTGTGATTACCGTTAACTTGTCTTTCGGAATAGAAATATTAATATTTTTAAGATTATGCTCGCGCCCGCCCTTAATCTCTATAAATTTACTCTCAGCCATATCCTTTTAAACCTCCGCCGCAATAGATATACTACTTTTGTTCTCTTTGCAAGCATTTTTTTATCTGCTTATAATTTTTTACCAAATATTAAGCAGTATTTGTTAATTTTAATTTGACAAGAAATTGCGGAGGATATGACTATGCCTGAAAAAAATGCGAAAAAAATACTTTCTCAAGCCAAAATTAAAGTGAAAGAGCATGCGAAAAAAACTCTTTCACCGGCTAAAACTAAAGTAATTGAAAGCACCAAAACTGAATCAGACAAAAAACTCATTAGAAGAAGACCTCGTCCATCTAAAGAAATAGTTTCCACTTTGATTATCCTAAAAATATGGTTAGAAGGTTGGAAAAAAACTTTCACCCTGCAAGGACGTTCCTCTCGCTTTGAATTATGGATTTTTATGCTTGTCAATAGTATCCTGACCATCGGTATTCAGTTAAAATGCAGTTATATTTTATCCGCGCGCTTTTTACGCAACGCCACCGCTGAAGGTTATAGCTTAGACACCATAGAAACCTATATAAACATAGCACAAATTGCATTTTATGCCGTATTACTTATACCGTTAATTTCCGTATTTTCACTTTTAATCCGCCGTATGCATGACATCGGTAAAGCAGCCTGGAAATATTATTTAGAACCATTATGCTATGGTTTAATGACTGCCGCCGGCTTGCTTATCTTTATTAACGCCTTAGACGAAATCGGCGGTTATGATAATTCTCTGATATTACTTTCAGCCTGTTTTTGCATAACCTTATATTCCATCGGTTATTATACCTTAAAGTTCTTAATCACCACCGCATTTTACCGCGGAGATATTGCAGATAATAAATTCGGTAAAACTCAATATAATGATGACGAACATGAACGTTTGGCCTTAAAATTCAGTTGCTTTTACCTCTTATTTGTCAGTAGCATCGGTTTCTTATACCTTTGGATATTTATTGTAGATTTCTTACGCAGTTTCAATTCTTTGTAAATAATCTGCAATAATCATTGCCGCTTCATAGGGCTGATTAAAGTCCACAGTTAACTTATCGCCTAAGACACATTGACCGTTACATATATCGTACTGACAATAAGGTGTTTCAAAATATTTGCCATATATGCAAGAATCATCAACGTGAAACTTAATTCCTTCGCTGATACAATATTCTGCCTTTGCTTTATTCCATATTTCCGTCGGTACCTGAAAACTGCCATCATCATAAAATTTAGCAGTCCCGCGCACTTCACATTCATCTAAAATTGCCCAAATAACATCATATTCTATCCCTTTTTGATGCAGATATTTTTGAATATCCGCTCTTGGTCCGCCACTAATAATATAAACTGAAATCCCCTTTTGTCTGATTTGATGACAGAACACCGCAAATTTATCCGGCATTGCTGAAATAACTCCATGAAAATCCAGTCCGATTTTAGCTACCATTTTAATCGTCCTCCGAAGAAAACAGTTCCTTAATAGAGTTAGGTGCCAATGTTGAAAGCGGATTAATAGAAACATTTGGATTATCCAGATATCCCGCAACCGTATAATTAGTAGCAAATACACTCCCGTCTTTACCAGCTAAAACTTTTCCCACCAAAGGAATATTACCAATAAACGTATTTAACCCGTAAGCCGGTATCAACATTCCTTTTGCATCAATAGCCTCATCAACCATATTATACGAGCCTTTAACCGATATTCCCAAAACAGAACCGTGCATTCTGGCTGCTTCGGTAGCCAGATCTTTAGTCGAGAACGTATAAGTAAACGGTGCATCTAAATGAGTAAAGCGTAGACCTTCTCCCGTCAGTGTATCCAAAATTCCGGTCAATGACGCCAAAGATAAGACCTTAGCCAAAACGGGCATATTCACGAGTGAAAAATCACGAATTTTGGCATAACCTTTGAAATTTCTATATTTATCTCGTTTCGCTTCAATTTTCAAATTTCCGCCCTTCATATTATCGTAAAGACGTAATACTTTCAATGTACTACCGGCATTATTGGAATCAACATCTAAAATATATTCATTACCACGCGGTTCAAAATTTAATTTCATACGCACATCACGGCTAGTCCCGTAATTACCGACCATACTCATTTTATGCAAACCGATACCGTTCCTGATTTCTGCCCGACCGGCAAAATTGGTAACCGGTACTTTATCATTGGTCCAAAGTTTATTTACCCCTACCACAATATCCGTATCCATCACATCTTCCAAAGGATCTTTCAAACTCTTCTTCTTTTGGGCTTTTTCCTCATCGGTTAAGCTTTTTTTACTGTCAAAAAACTCTGTTAAATCATATGAATCGCCTGAAACCGTCACTTTCAACTTTAATTTCGGTTCATAATTAAAATCGACTTTTGCCTTTGCAAATGTTTTTGGAGATTTTATTTCCGATATATCAATCGTCTTAAGTCGGCCTTTATCATCGGCGCTCATCTTACCTTTGGCCGCAAATTGTGCTTTCAAAAGAGAAAATTCAGATACTTCTTTGAGTTTTTTATCACCGATGGTTAACTTAGCTTTCGCACGACAAGGCACACCTTTCGGCTTCGCAAAACCCAAAAACGCATAATCCATCGCCACATCTTTAAGGGAGCCGTCAGCAAAAATTTCCATATCGCCGTTGTTTAAGAATGTAAGCGTAGCCGTAACTTCAGATTGTCCGGTAAAATAAGGTGCCGCTAAAATTTCACTATCTACACCGAGTTTTTTTAAAATCGCATCATCAATTTTAACTTCTGCCGTAATTTTACTCTTGTAATTTTTCTCCTTGAAAATTTCTTTAAGTTGCAGATTAATTGGTATATCCTGATACTTAGCCACTCCCGAAAGTTCAAATCCTTTTTCCGTCACTTTAAGTTTTAAGGCATCTGCCACAAAAGTTTCCCCCTCCGGCATTCCCAAATATTCAACCTGTTTTAAATTACCGTCAACAACAACCTTCAACTCCTCAGGAGTCAAAGTTGTTTTGAGTTCAAAATCAAGCTTAAAATTGATATCTACATCACCGGCCACTTCATCAGGATTTACCCCCATCTCCTTGGTAAAACCGAGCGGCTCGTGGTCAATTAATTTGAGAGCATCGGTAATGGTTGAATTTCCCTGCAAATCAATAGAAATAAAGTTATCTTCTTTATTTAAATCATACAAAAGAACAGTTCCTCCGGTAACAATCACCCCGTCAGAAACACCTTTATCCACCTTAATTTCAATTTTATCTTGTGCAAAACTCGCCGTTCCATAGAGGTTTTTAATCACCGGCATACCTTCAAGATAAAACAAATTAGCATCAGCCACATCAGCGGTTCCGTCAAGTTTCAACAAACCAAAGCTCTGCTTCTTTTTATCCCATCCGAAGTTAAAAGAAAAATTTCCATTAGTAATGGTTCCGCCATAAAGACCGTCGCGACACCAAGTCCATGCTTTTTCACCTAAATAACGTGGCCACAAAAAGGAGAGTTCATCCATCGCAAACGCACCGATTTTCGCATCAAAATTAAGCTTAAAATCTTCCAAATCGCCTTGTAAAATGTAGCCCTTAAAACCTTCCGCAGATAAACTTAACTCGGCCTGTTTATCGCCTAAATCAAATTTAGCATTACTGATTTTAACTTTATCTAAACCGCCATGTAACTGCCCTTTAAGATTAAATGATGAAACTTCATAGTCAAAATCATCACTATCCCCGAAACCGATTTTACCGCCACCGCCCTCAATAGAAAACCTGACATCTTTAATATTATTACCGATGGTTTCCGCAAACTGATTTTTGTTTTTAAGCACATTCCCAAAATCTATCAATGCACTGAGTTCGCCACTGACCGGAATATCTACCGCGCGAATATCCCCCTTTTGCGGCACTAAAATATCATATAAATCAGTTACCACCAAATCAGAAAAATTAAGAGTATATAAAACTTCATCACTTAACAGACGATACTTCAATTCCATATCAACCGCCGAAGTCCTGTTTTCAAATTTAACCGCACTATCGGTCTTAAGAATAATATCATTGCTCCCGCGTTCAAACGCAAAATTCATATTTTGGAATGTAAACTGTTGACCTGTTTCTACTTCATTAATTGTCACTGTTCCGTCCAAAAGCTCAATATTATTAATAAAACTCTCCAAATAAAGCCTTTGCGGCGAATTAAACCGATCCAAAAAATCTTCAAATTGCGTAAAAAAGAACTCCAATTTCTTTAAGCGAATATCACTTTTTTCTTCTTCACCTTCCCCGCCCTCATCTTGCTTAATACCATATACATTCCGAAAACTAACTTCCGGCTTTTCAATAGTAATCGTACTTGGAGCCAACATACCTTTCAAGAGGGCTCGCGCCGAAAATGAAAGAGAGAGTCGTGGGGCATTAACTAAATAATCATCATCTTTTGCCTTAAACACCACATCGCGCGCAATAATTTTCACCGGTTGTACAGAATTAACCAACTCCAGATTAACCGCCCCGACAGACAAATCATAATCTGAAGTTTCGTTCGTCAAAGCCTGTTCGATATAAGGTTTTAAGAAATTAACACGTATCGGTCCTTTACCCAAATTCCATAACAATACCAACAACGCAATCAGCGATAATGCGCTCATATAATCCCAAAACAACGAAAAAAAACGTAATTTTCGGCTTTTTGTACTCAACTTAACCCCTTAATCTAAAACTTCTCTTCTTGTATCACGCTCAAACCATAATGTAAACCACTTTTTTATTTTTTTAAGGCTCAAAAATATCTTCCTCCCAAAATATCCACCGCCTTTTCTTTTAAGCTTGCCGTAAAATATGACAACTGCTAAAAATAAGAAAGGAGATATTTAAATGACCAATGAAGAATTAAAAAAAGAACTGTCCCGATGCTTAGGATGTAAATTAAAGCCCTGTGAAAAAGCATGTCCCTTGGGTGTTTCACCACATGACTTCATCGCCGCAGCTAAAGAGAATAATTTTCATGAAGCCGCCGCATTAATTGCACACAAAAATCCTTTACCGCAAACTTGCGGTTTAGTCTGTCCGGATAGATTCTGCCAAAAATCCTGTATTCGTGCCCGTATGGACAGTGCCATAGCCATTCCGTGTTTACAAGCGGATATAATGAAGCGCGGCGGCTATCCTGAAATAAATATTCCCCCATCAATCAACAAAAAAGCCGCAGTTATCGGCGGCGGTCCGGCCGGTTTGGGTGCAACCTATGAATTACTCATCAACGGCTGGCAAATAGACATTTACGAACAATCCTCAGCATTAGGAGGCGCCGCAAGATTAATTCCCGAATATCGCCTGCCTAAATCTGTTTTAGATTTTGAAATTGCCCGTATCACAGAAAACGACCGCGTTTGCGTTAAACTAAACACTAAAATAACCGATTTTGAATCTCTCAAACAAGAATATGACGGCATCATCTTGACTTTAGGAGAAACGATGCATCGCACGTTAGGTATCAAAGGCGAGGAATACTGCATTGCTTATGACGAATATTTAAGAAATCCTGACCTCTACAAAGGTTCCAAAATTGCAATTTCCGGCGGCGGAGAAGTTGCTTTGGACTGTGCCATCACCGCTAAACAATGCGGTTGCGAATGTGTAGAAATGTTTGTTCGTCGCAGACGGGAAGATATGCGCATAATGGCACGCGACCAATTGGAACTTGAACGCCATGGAATAATTGTCAGAGATTTATGTTCCATTACAAACATAGAAAACAATCAAAGCACCTACAATCTCTGCACTATAAAAAACAAAATAAGCCCAGCCGGCAAAGCAGAGCCATGTAACGGTACAGAACAGACTCTCAATAGTTATGATATCCTCATCCAAGCTCTAGGTTCTTATTACCCTAAAGAAAATATCCCTGAGGGTTTCATCATTGCCGGCAATATGAACGGTACCGGAAAGACAATTGTAGAAGCTTTATCTTCTGGAAGAGTGGCCGCCCGCCGACTGCTAAATGGAGAAATATAATGAAAATAACCTTAGGTGTAATTGGTAAATGCAAACCTTCATCTCCGGAAGGAGAAATCATCAAGCGCTATCAAGAGCGGATGAAATGGACTTTGCAAATCAAAGAAAAAGACAATGCCACTCAGATCGAAGAAGCAAAATTTTTACAAAGTTGTATAGCAGATAATGCCAAAGTTGTTGTTTTAGATGAACGCGGCAAAAATATGAGCAGTCCTGAATTTGCCGGCATATTAGAAAATTGGATGACCTCAGGAACTTCGGAAATTTGCTTTTTAATCGGTGGTGCTGACGGGCACTTGGAAGAAACACGACAAAAAGCGGATCTGGTACTGTCATTTGGTAAATTAACTTTACCGCATATTTTAATGCGCGCCGTATTAGCCGAACAGATTTATCGTGCTGAAACCATTATTTCCGGCCATCCCTACCATCGCATATAGCCTCTCTACAATAAAAGCCCCCGCTTCTACAAAAAATTTTTATAAGTGAAGACCATATATCTCCGCATACTTGACAAGGCTACAAATATATGTTACTCTCTTTCTGTTGCAACATTATTAAGATAAGAAAAATGGGAACAGATTTAATCATACCGGAAATAACACTCATAGAAAAATTAGAAGAAGTCAATGATACGTTGCCTCCCGTACTTTGGCAACAAATGCGAAACGAAGTGGCTCTTTTAGATGAAAAAGACAAGAATTTACCGACAACATCACGTGCAAAAAAACGTATGTTACTATCAGATTTTGTAAACAAAGCCATCAATCTCCCATTAGAAATTTCTCCCGAAGTATCACCTCTTGTAGAGCGAGAGCTATATCGCCTACATTTATTTTGCTGTCAACAAGCGGTACATAATCCGGAAGTTCGAAGAAATCCACTCGTACTTGGCTTTCGCGCCCTGGAAGAAATGCACACCGCATTAGTTGCATTAATGGTAAGCTATCGTTTAGTACACCCTGAATGTCCGTACTCTTGGAGCAGAGAAGTTCTCGCCGGAAAAATTATAACCCATAAAGGACCTGACGGTCATACCATCATTACTTTTAAGCGCCCGTTAACCGAAGATATCATTAATACCGCAATAACCGAAGATTTAATAACTGATTGGTTGATTTACCGGTCCTGCGAACACAACGGTATTCGCACATTAATAGATATCAAAAACAATTTAATAGATTTACCGAATTTTCAACGTGGCGGTAATCCGGAAGCAGAATTTTCACGTTTTGAACGCAAGATGCAAGAAAAGCGTAACCTGAAAAAAGAAAAGCAAAATGATGCCTTAGAGTTAGAATTGCGTAAAAAGATGGTAGAAGCCGTTGCCGGAAAAGCCGTAGAGCAAATGCTTGCTTCCGGTGCTTCGGCAATGGATTTATTAAATCAAGCGTTTAACGGCGATTTAAGTGCGCTCTTAAGCCAAACCGCCGAGCAAACGCAACATTTACCCAAATCACCTCAAAAGAATAAACAAAAGGCTTTACCAAAATCGAAGCAAGATACTCAAGAAATAGAAAACATTATTTCCGGATTGTTAGAAAATAAGGACTAAGAAAGGACTCCCCATGACCTATATTATATATACTCTTCTCATCTTAGCCATAATATTCATCTACGAATATAATAAGCTCATCCGTTTAAATCAAAATGTAAACGAAGGATGGAGCGGTATAGATGTGCAGCTTAAACGCCGCCGTGACCTTATACCGGAGTTAGTCAAAATTGCCGGTTTTTATGCCAAGCATGAAAAAGAAACTTTCTCTCGCATAACTGAATTAAGAAATGCCGCCACCAGCGCCGCAAATTTAGAAACATTAGCCTCAACCGAAACAGAACTCTCCACCGGTTTACAAAAAATATTTGCGATTGCGGAAGCTTACCCGGAATTAAAATCCGATTCTCAATTTGTAAAATTACAAGAAAATCTGGCCATTATAGAAAAAGATTTATCTTATGCCCGCCGTTATTACAATGCTGCCGTAAGAAGCTATAACATCGCTATATGTATGTTTCCGGAATTAATTGTCGCCAATGCTATGGGATACAAAGAAAAAGCCTTTTTTGAAATTTCCGCCGCAGAGAGAGAAAATGTTAAGATTGATATATAAAAAACTCTTCCTGATTTTGTTACTATATTGTCTGGCTGTACCGGCATCAGCAACAGAATATATTGAAAAATTTGACAGCAAAATTACGGTAACCGCAAATGGTAGTTTAAATATTATAGAAACAATCACCGTTCATCACGAAGGTAATCAAATAAAACGTGGCATTTACCGCGATTTATCAACCGCAAAAGGAGAACGCTACGAAGTTTTAAGTGTCTTGCGTAATGATAAACCTGAGCCGTGGTTTTTAGAGAGAACTGACCGAGCCCTGCGCGTTAATACCGGTGATGATACATTTTTAGAAGCGCCGGCTACATCAACATTTACCATAAATTACATTCTTTATGATGCTTTGCGTAAAATAAAAAAAGAGAATTTAAACGAGCTATATCTAAATATTACCGGCAAATGGAACTTCCCGATAAAAGAAGTTACCGCCGTTGTGCATTATCCAGAAAATACCGAGGTTGTCCGTCAATTTGCTTATCAATATGGATATGATGCCAAGCAGATGACACCAAACACACCTTTTATATTTAAGGATTTATTCCCCAATGATGAAGTCACCATTGCTCAGGCTTTTACTCCCGGTACCGTAGATATTCCGACACCTAAGACTTGGATATGGTTAGGCTTAGCCTTTCTTGCCACACTCATTTACTATGTTTTAGCTTGGTTAGTATGGGGAAAAGATCCGAAACCACATCCGATTGTTCCGGATTGGGAAGTACCGCATGATATATCCCCCTTAGAAGCTGCCTATATTAATAATAACGGAAACACCCCGAGAAACAGCTTTTTCATCCACGTTCTTTGGCTTTTACACAAAAAGGCAATAAAGATTATGGAAACAGATGCCCCATCAGCACTGTTCGGAAAAAAGAAGTGGTACACTTTGACCACTCAACCGGAAGCAGACCTTAAAGATAGCGAAATAAAAGAATATTGCAAAAACTTTCCAAATATTTTAACTCTTACCGGGAAAGAAAGTGAAAAAATAGCATTTTACACAAATCGCTTAGATATAAAAATAATTCAACACATGGAAAAACATTATTTTCACACACATGGTTTTTTGACTTTCTTTGGTGCATTAATTGTCCCCATCGCCTGGATGTATATATTCCCCGAACAAACTGAAAGTATTATTCGAACCTGCTTAATTATTTTCATCATCATCTCGTCATTTTTAAGAGAAAGAGCAGTAGCGACCATTATGTTATTAGGCTGTTCAATTCCAATCGTTGCATCATTAATCAGCAACATTCCGGCCTTAATTACTTTTGGTGCTTACACGGTTATTGTACTGGTATTCAGATATTTACTGTTTCAACCGACGCTCCCCGGACAACGCCAAAAAGAAAGAATAGAGGGGCTAAAAATGTTCTTAAAAACGATTAACGGACATGAAACTTCTCAACCGTCTGAAAAAATGGAAAACGGATTATCCTCCGCTAAGAGATTGACGCCGCGAGATATGGAAGCGCTGTTTCCTTATGCGGTAGCATTAGGTTTAGAAAAAGCATGGACTCAAAAATTCTTAAACGTGTTTGGCGATGAAACATACAGATTAATGACGACTTCTCCTGAATATGATACTGTATTCAGAAGCTCGCTGACCACTGCCTGTTATAATTCTGCCCAATTACCAACGAGTAGTTCAAGCGGTATAGGGAGTTTTGGTGGTGGACATGCCGGTGGCGGGTTCGGTGGCGGTGGTGGCGGCGGCAGATAAAAGCTACCCGGGCGCAAGCGCCCTGCCGTCCGCATAGGACCGCTCGACCGCGCAGGTCGGCGACGCAGTCGCTCTGGCGCG
>Ga0247610_10003860_pt1 | contig 16209 bp, 21 predicted proteins | sample 174DNAGHGhighgp2_FD_193483 | JGI IMG/M metagenome (GOLD analysis project Ga0247610, IMG submission 193483) | Sheep rumen microbial communities from Palmerston North, Manawatu-Wanganui, New Zealand - 1742 DNA GHGhigh gp2 | ecosystem: Host-associated > Mammals > Digestive system > Stomach > Rumen... | reverse complement strand
TAATCTTGAACAGTACCCACTTCAATTGCCATACTTTCGGGGTCACTGTCTGGATTAGAAAGTTTAGTTTCAGCCTTGATAAAATCATCTAAAATATTTTTTGTTACACCCTGTTTAAGGCAAACTTGGCTGATACGCTTTATATCAGCTTCTTCAAGCTCAATATCAGTTTCTATGTTTACTTTCTTTTGTTCAAGTTCTTTTATTTTATCAGTATTTTTTCCCATGTCTAAGGAGTCTCCACACTTTGTACTATTCCACCTGCAACTGTTGCTAAGGACATAGCATGTATTGTACCGTTTGCACCGTTTGTACAAGATAAATCACCTTGGACAACTGTATCCCCTGAAATATTTATATTTGCAGCATTTATATTAAGATTCTGCTTGGCATTTATGTTCAAATTATTACAAGTCAAATTCATATCTCCGAAAGGGTCAAGCTGCACTTGTGCTTTTCCGTTTGTGATAGTAAGTAATTGAGAACCTTTATCAAATATAATGTAGTGTGGCCCAAATCTAAATCCAGCTTGATAAGGATAATTTGATGTAAATGTATTTGTTTTATGCTTTTGGTTATAAGGAGCACCGCTATATAGAGGTGTTTTATCGTCATAATTCCATTTTACCTCTACAATTGAGCCTATTTCAGGTACGTCAAAAGCTTCACAATCAGTACCGCAAAATAAAGTATCCATCTTTCTTCTAACCCAAGGAAGAGTATCAGGTTCACCCTCAAAAATACCTTCAATTTTAACCTTAACTCTACCGAGTTGAAGGGGGTCATTATTAGCAACTACAGTACCAAATTTTGGTTCATCGGTTACTTTTAAATTTTTTGCCTCATTTGAGATTGGAATAAATGCCATTAATTACTCCCGTATTCGTGTTTCCTTATTTTACGTCAGCACTCCGTGCTTCCTATATTTTAATTAGAAATTAAACTGGGGTTAATTTAAGTCGTTTAATAAAAATGTGTTTTAACAAAAGGGTTGACTTTTTATAACTTTGTTGTATAATATAGAAAAGGATATATATTATGGTTAAAGTTAAAACAGTTAAAAATGTGAAAAAGATTAAAATAAATGGTTATTATTACCTTAGTGGAAGCCAAGAAACAAATTGGAAAGCTGTTTGGGTAAAACAACCTGGTGAAGTTATTTTTACAATGAAAGAGCATATAAACTATAAATTCCAAGAAGATAGATATGTTTGGCAAGCTAAATTTAACTGTCCTGATTGTCCATTTTATGTACCAAAAACCTATACATATAGTTTAGGACAAATAAAAGAATTATTTAAAGAAGCAATTAAAAATAATGACCTATCAGTAATCTGAGGGAACAAAAAAAAATTAAATAAAACGGTTGACTTTTCTAAAAAAGAAATATAATTAAAAAAAGAGGTTTTTATGAAACAATACGTTGTAAGTAGAATCTATAGAGAAAATCAATCAGACTATAGAGTGATTATATGCTCAGAAAAAGATTTATTAAAACATTATTTAAAATCAGACTTACCTAAAGGTATAAATAAATCAAAAACTTTCGGAAAATATGAACCAGTAATGGAAAGTTTTGAATACATAACTATTACGAGGATTTCTTAGTTTTTATCATTTTTATTAAGCCGCAATCATATACTTTTTTATATCCCTCTTTTCGTAAGTATTCATCCTCAGATAAATCTTTATTACCGGCAAGTAAATATTCTTTCTTATCTGGAGTTAGGACATCATTTTTAAACCAAACAAATTCAGGTTCAGTACAGCCTTGAATACTAAACCCAGAATATTCCCAAGGATAGACATACTTAGCCAAATCTACTCTGGCTTCTAGTGTTTCATCAACCTCGTCAGAAAGTATTTTTAAACCGTCTTTTACTACAATGTCAAGCTTTTCAGCATATGAAACATATTTTCCTACAGCTAATACAGCGACTAAACCTGAAATGTCCCTTAAACCGATTGCATATTCAAAAGCAGGAATTTTAAAATCGTTCAAATAGAAAAAGGTTTCACAGTCTTCTTTAGACACCGATGTAAGTGCCTGAGTTTCAATAATCGGAAGTTTCTCCATCAATCTGTTAAGATGTGATTTTATTATATTTCTACTTTTTTCAGTGTTCCACTCCCACTCAAAGATTTGATAGAGTCTAATACCGTTTGACCACGCCATTTGAGCCTTTTCCTGATGATAATATTGAGTCTTATATTCATTTGAGTGCCAATATTGCCCGTTAAATTCTACCCCTAATCTTAATTCTGGATTATAAAAATCTATCTCATAGGGTGGAATTACTTTTCTTGATTTTGAAAAACCTGTAAGGATTTTCTGTAAATCATTCTCAGGAGTGTTTGCACCGTGGTCAAGTTCTTCCCAAATGCCGTGATATTTTAATACCCTTTTCAAATCAGTTAGTGAAATAGAAAGACTCCTGGCGACCTCTGAATAATCCTTAACGGTTTTCACATATCTTAAAAGTCTGTCCTTATCTTGTAATAGTTTTAATTTATTTTCGTCCATCTAATTAATTATACTAAAAGACTGAAAAAATTTTTCTTAAATTTTTATATTAAAATATAGGGATTTTAATCCCGTAAAATATAGGGATTTAAAATTCCTAATATTACAAGAAATTAGAGTTACTGCCTATTTTAGGACTAAAAATTTCTTGTTTCAGTTAAATATAAATTTTATGTCTGAAAGCCAATAGGCAAAGGAGTTATAGAGATGAGTTTACGCCCAACAATAGAAGAAATTAGAGCTCTAGGTCATCACCAGTCACTATATGATTGGGGAATACAGTTTTTTAACCTTCCGTCATTATTAACAGGTTTTACAAGTGCTGATTTAAACACAAGATGTCAAACAGCTACATTACCACGTAAGTCTTTTGAGAATATACCTGTTAATCTAAGAGGACACAGAGTGTTCCAACATGGTACAATTAATTATGGTAATGAATTAAATTTAACTTTATATGAAACTCAGGATTCTAAGGTTCAAGATTTCTTAAATGCATATATGAACATGCAGTGGACTCCGATTACCGGTTCTCAGGTACCAAAATCTTTAAACCAATGCTGTTTCTTATTAACTCTGTTAGATTCAGAAAATAATCCGACTCATCACTATACAATAATCGGTGCTTGGTTAGAAAGTTTTGCACCTACTGGAGATTTAGGTTCAGATTCGGCAGTGCTTTCATATAACACTACTTGGAGGTTTGACTATTGGTTATAAGCCAATAAACACAAGTTTGATTAGAATAAAACCCTTAATTTTAAAGGGTTTTATTTTTTTTTGTATAAAAGCATAATTATTTAGCAAAAATAATCAGAAATTCTTGTTTAGTTCCGTTAAGTCGTTTATCAGAGTTTAGATGAGAATAATTTACTTTACCTAAAGGTATTTCCTGTATTTGTTTTAAACCCAGCTCTAAAACACAAGCATTCATATCGGCTTTTAGTTTATGATTTATTATATAGGCAAAATATTTACAAGAAGATTTATCTAAACAAGCTGCTTTTATAGTCTGTTTCCACCAAATTAAAAAGTCTGGATAAGATAAATTTTCCGCACCCATATCTGTATAATGTTCAATATTATAATAAGGAGGACATGTAAATACGGCATCATAATTTTCTTTGGGGGTGAGTTTAGAACAATCTTGATTATAAAATATCTTATCGGATAAATTGAAATATTCAGACATTTTCTGGCAACCTTTTACAACTTCAGGATTTATGTCATTATAAATATATGCTATATCCCAAGCACCCAATAATCTGTGTCCCCAACCACCTGAGCAATCATAAATACTTTTAATATTATAATCTTTTATAAACTGTTGAATATAAAAAGGTGAATGAAAACTGTTTCCTATGTGAATACCCGTGATTTTAAAGGCTCTTAAAATCTCTCTGTCGGTAAGATTGGTTGCATTTTTTCCTATATATTTCAAACGATTAGCATATATCCAGCTTTGCAAAGGTAAACCGTTTTTAAATTTATTTTCATTCCATAATTCAATTTCTTTTTTATAAAATTCTTTCCATTGAAAATATAATATAATTTCATTATGGTTAGGAAGAGCTTTATATCCGTCTTCTACTCCATGCTGAATAAGTGTGAACTCTTTTTTAAGTTTATCCTCAGAGATTTCTATTTTAAGATTTCGCATACTTGTTTATACCACTCCATAAATTCTTGTATATTAAAAAATTCTAACCAATTAAGATTATTATCTTTTGCAGTTTGTCGTTTAAGTACATCCCTTACAGTCCAAGTTTCAATAGCGTTTAGATAAAACTTAGAATTCTTAGCTTTGTCCTGCCATCTTTTTAATTGTTTTTTACAACCTTTATTATCATCATAAGGGAAACCACCGTGAGTCCATGTACCGTTGTATTCTAAGTATAAATCCAGTTCAGGTAAGTAAAAATCACAATAAAATGGATATTTTTCACTTTTATATTGTCTAATTACTATAAACTTTTTAGTCAAAAGATTATATATTTTTTCTTCTGTTGAAGATGTATTAAATGAGTTATTTTTTCTTTTTGTTTCAATAATTTTAAAAACCATGTTAGGAATATTATCAACTATTTTTTGTTTTATTTGTAAAGCCTCTTTTGTTAGAATAGTTTCATTAAAATTTTCATTATCTGTGTTTTTATTATCGGTTACAGCAAACACTTTCATAACATTATCAATACCATATTTATCAATTAGAGTATTTTTAATTTTTTGCTTTTTAGTTTCTGTACTATTGGTACTCTCAACACCGTATCTTTCTAAACAAGTTTCTTTTATTTTATTATAGACTTCTTTAGATTGGGCAGGATTTTCTACTCCGTAATTTTTTAAACATGTTTGTTTCTTTTTATCTTTTACCTCATTTAGTTGGCTAATATTTTCAACACCGTATTTAGCCAAGTTAGTACGTTTTCTTAGAGCCGTTTTTTGGTCTTTTGTTTTTGCAATTTTGTATTTTTTACAAGCTACCTTTATCTTCTCAGGTTTACAATTACATATTTTGGCTGTTTCTTCACGTGATAAGCCACAATCAAGATAAAGATATTTAATATCCTCTATTTCTGGGTATTCTCCTCGGTTTAGCGGAGTTTCTATATAATTTCTTTTTAGTTTTGATAAATCTACCATATATTATTATACCACTCCATAAAATCATTCATATTAAAAAATTCAAGCCAGTTTAAATTATTTTCCTTAGCCGTTTGACGTTTAATAACGTCTCTTACAGTCCAAACATTTAAAGCATTTAAATAATTTTCAGAAGTTCGTGCCTTGCTCATCCATTTAGTCCGTAATTTCAAACATTCTGAATCCTCTATATCAAAAGGACGTTTACCGTGTCTCCATGTACCCTGATATTCTATGTATAAATCTAAACATGGTATATAAAAATCACATTTAAACGGATATTCTTGTGTTTTATACGGATGCTTTACTTGTCCAAATTTCTGTGTAAGTAATTGATAAATTACTTTTTCAGGTTTAGATGTATTATGTGTGTTCTTAATAGTTTTTGTCCGGTCTATTTTTTCTAAAATTTTTGGTAAACTTGCCTTAAAATTATTCGTTTGAACAAACCATTCCGTTCCGTATTTTTTAAGCATTGTTTGTTTATAAGATTGTTTTATTTCAGGGTTTTTCATAGGATTATTATCTCTAAAATTACACTTATTTTTGGATTTTTCATCGGATGGTCATAGCCTGTGTTTTTGATGCAGTTTTGTTTTCGTGTTTCTATCAAATCAGGATTCTGCATGGCATTTTTATAGCCCGTTTTTTGTTCATATGTTTTTGAGGCGCTTTCTCGTATTTTATGAATGTCCTTTTTTAAACCATGCATTACCGTCCATTTACGGACAGTCTCGGCATTCTTGTTCAGAAGAGTACCTATTTGTGTTGTGGATAGATTTAATTCAATAAATAAATATTCTAAATCTTCTTTACAAAGTATTTCACCACGTTTTAGCGGGTTTTCTTTATAGTTTCTTGATAATTTTGTTAAATCTATGTCCATATTTTCCGTTTGATGCCTGTACTCTTATTTTAATGTAAAAATTGAGTTTTGTCAATCCTTATTATTTTGAAAATTATTTTAATAAAAGAAAAGACCCCAGAGATGAGGTCTTTTCCTTTTGTAATTGTTAGTTACCTTTTACAATTAACCTTGGATAGTTGTAACAGGTCTAACTTCTGGTTTTCCACCTTGTTCTGTAAGAACGAATTTTTGGATGTAACCAGGAACTACTACATCAACGGCTGCCATTGAAGCAACTGCTGAACGTCTGTTCAATAATGCAGTAGGAACAGGAAGGTCTTCAACACCAACTAATGGCATGTAAGGTGCATATACTGCACAAGCATCAAATGGTGTAGTACCTTTGTATAAGAAGTAAATAGACTTAGAACCATTTACAGAGTCGAATTGTTCTAATTGAGGACAACGGATAACGATTGTAGCGTTATCATAAACACCGTAAACAGTAGCCCAAGCTGTTGCTTCACCAATTTTCTTGAATTTAGCATTTTGACCCAAGAATGCACAAGCATCAGGACCAGCTAAAGCAACTGATAAAGTACCTTTACCACTTCTTCTAGCCATTTTTTGAGCAACAATACCGAAAGTATAATCAACAGAGTTGAAGTGAGCTTGTTGAGAAACACCAGCAGGTAAGCTCATGTTGAATATAGTATCAGTTTCACCAGCTTCAGCATATGCAGCAGCTATCTTGAATAACAATTCAGTTGTGATTTCGTTCAAGATATGTTCTTGAAGCAATTGAACTGCTCTTTGTTGCATATCGAAGTTGAAACGTTTACCCATCATGAAGCTAGAGATGATAGATGTATCAGTTTGTAAACCGTAAACATTAGCTCTAACGAACTTAGAATCTAATTCAGTAGCAATAGCAGGTAAAGTACCTAATTCAAAGTTTGTAGCATAGTTAGCGATAATGTGAGAATCAGCAACAGGTGCTAAAGTGTAAGTAAGTTTTAAAGCACCAGTTTCATAATCAACAGTACCGATTATACCACCACCGATGATATTACCTTTACCATCATCAATACCGATAACAGTTTGTTCAGTACCAGCAGCGTTTTCAACCTTAGCTATGATTTTAACATAGTTTCTACGGATAGGAGCATTAAGTAAAGTTGCTTCAAATTCTTTAGCAGAACCGTCAACAGTACCTGTAGCATCTAATTGTTCACCGTAAACCATTTCTCCAGCATATCCTTGTGGATATTTGTCAGGAGCTCCAGCCCCTCTACCGAAGATATCACCAGGTTCAACGTTTCCACGTCCTGTGTAAGCATCTTGTACTTCAACAGTAGCGTCACCGTTTGGAGTAACAACTCTTCTCTTAACACCTTGAGCAATGATGTTTTCAAAGTATACTAAACCTTGAACTTCATCAATAACTTGTTCAGATGCGATGTAAGGGATAACTGATTTACCAAACATAGCTGTAATGAAATCGAAAGCTAATGTAGGTGTAGCACCTAATTGAGCGAATGTAACTTCTTCGTTCATTTGTTTAGCCATGATTTGTTGTTCAAATGTTCTACCTAATGTATATAGGTCGTTTTCGTTCAAACCTTTAATCTTAGCTCTGTCAGATTCAGCGAATTTTTCATATTGTTCAGGGAACAATTTGATGTACTGCTGTAATTTTTGTTCTGCTGACGGATTCCAAGCTTCAAAGATTTTCTTTGCTTGTCTTTTTGTCATTGCGTTCATAGTAATTTTTTCTCCTTTTTAGATTTTATTTTTCTAATATTTTGTCTGCTTCTTTTTCAGCTTTTTCAGGAGTCTTTTCAGCTTCGACTTCTGGAGCTTTTTCAACTTCTGCTTTTGCAGAATTTAAATAAGACTTCAATAAATCTTTTGCATCTTGTTCCCCTGCAACTTTGTTACCTTCAAGTTTGTCAAGATTTTCGATGTTGATAGTTCTTTTTCCAAGAGCATCATCATTAAAACCGTTAACAATCATGCCAGTTTTTAAGAAACTGTAAGCAGTTTTTTCATCAGCCTTTTCAGCCTCTGCATTAACTACATCCATTTCCTGTGCTTCTTCAACTAAATCAGTAGATTCAGCAAGTTTTTCAACTGGTTTAACTTCTTCTGTCTTTTGAGATGCAGATTCAAGCATTTTAACAGCCTCATCTTTACCGTATTCTTTAAGCAGTTTAGCGGCAGATTCGATTGTGCAGTTAAATTGTTTAGAAACTTCAAGAGCTTCCTTAACGTTTACTCTTTTGATTGTTTCTTTTCTTGATTCAACTAATGCTTTAGCCTCATTCATAGTACCAACAGTTTCAAGATATTCTTTGATTAACTTTTTAGCTTCTTTTGTAGTTGCTTCAAGTTCTTTCATTTCTCTCAACTTAGGCATTACTTTCTTTTCTACGTTTTCAGCTAATTTTCTTGCATCTTTAAGTTCAGCAAGTTTAGGCAACATAGCTTCACATTTCTTTGAAAGTTCTTTGATGTCTTCAATTGAACCTAATTTCTTGTAATCTTCCAAAACAGAAAGCTCAGCAAGTTTAGGTAATGCTTTTTCACATACTTCCATCAATCCTTTGATTTCTTCAACTGAACCCAATTCACGGTATTCTTTCAAAGAAGAGAGTTGTTTAAGTCTTGGTATCATAGACTCACATTTTTGTGAAAGATTTTGAATTTCTTCGATAGAACCAAGTTTTCTGTAATCTTCAAGAACTGAAAGGTCTTTCAATTTTTCAAGAGCAGATTCACTCTTTTCCATCAATGATTTAATGTCTTCCACAGAACCTAACTCACGATATTCAGTTAATGTAGAAAGTTGTTCAAGTTTAGGTGCAAGAGCTTCTGCTTTTGTCATCAATTCTTGAATTTCAGCAACTGTTCCTAATTTCTGATATTCAGCAAGTGTGTTCAAGGCTTTTTCAGACATTGCCAATGCTTCTTCTACTTGTTCCATAGAACCACATTTATCAACGTATGCTTGTACTTTTGCCTTTGAAGCCTCTAACTCTTCAGTAAGTTTTGCGTTTGTTTCGTTAGCTTTTTGAAGAGAATTTTGTGACTTCTTTAAAGTTTCAGATAAAGTTTTTGCAGAAACGCCAATCTTTTTGAAAGGAGCTAATTCCTCAGTGATTTTTTGTACTTCTGCTGATTCTTCGTACTGATATTTAAGAAGTTCTTTGTCTTTGGATTTTAGTTCTTCACCTAAAGATTCATTTTTTGCCTCTAAAGCAGCAATTTTTTCTTCAAGCTTAGTAACATATTTGTCCATGTCCATTGATTTTTCTCCTTCTCTTGTTGTTTTAGATGTTGTCTCATTTACCTGTTTAATTTCTGGTGTAAAGTCCTCCGCTTTAGTGGTTAATTTGGCACTTGTTTCCAAGAAACCTGGATTCAACACAAAGTCCACTGTTTGAAGTTCATATGTGTCTGGGTCAATAACGGGACATCCGTCATGTGTTTCCCCATCCAAGTAAACTCCTTCACCACGAGTGGAAACTTTGAGTTTACTTTTTGCACCTAGATATGTTTTTAAGAGTCGACCTTTTGGAGTATCAATGATATAAGCTCTTCCCATTCCACGACCTTTATCATCAATCCAAAGGTCTGCAATAATGTGAGATACATTTCCATCTCTCAAAGTCATATCTGTAACAGGTCCGTCACTATGCCCGATTTCACCGTACATAGTTCGGTTTAATAAACGGTTTCTAACATCTGCTGATGCTAAAACCTTGTCCCAGAGTTTTCTGGAATACCATCTTTTGTTTCGGCTCATTCCGTCAGGTTGAAAGAATTGACCCTCTACCATACCGATGATATTTGTACCGTCAATCACGGAAGCGTAGTCGCCACTTTCACACAACACATCTTGGTCGGTAAACGTAACGTCTCCAGAGAAAGTTTCGTTTAACTGTAGTCTTTCCATTTTCTCTCCGTTCTTTGTACGTACACCGAGGGGGTTTAACCCCTCATAATTTAACTTAAAAATTTGTTACAAAATTAAAACACACCCTTTCTTTAAGAATTTCTTTAAGAAAGGGTTGAATTTTATTCTTGTTAAATTTATTAGTAAAGGAGTGTAAAAATGAGTACAGTTACTCCAAATTTAGGATTATTTAAATATGACACTACTAATCCAACGGATTTAGCAGCAGCATTTAATATAAATCAAGCATTAAATAACAATTGGGATATTATTGATACTGCAATAACTCATGTTGACGGATTACCAGACCAAACTGATAAAGCAGGATATTTACTTACCACAAACGGAACAGAAGCAAGTTGGGAGGAAACCGCCGAAGTTCAGTGCATAGTTGAAACGTATGTAAATGGTACTTCTTGGTATAGAGTGTATTCAGACGGTTGGTGTGAACAAGGAGGATGGCTTTCAAGAACAGCAACAGGTATTTTACAGGTTACATTGCTTAAATCCTTTAGAAATACAAATTATCATGTACAAGCAACAAATCAGGCTGCTGACTCTTATACAACTGCCTCCACATTCTACACCCCGTATGTTTTAAGCAGAACAGAGTCATCCTTTAGTCTAACTTCAAATGCAGCCATAGCAAATATTGGTTATTTTGTTTGGGAGGCAAAAGGATATATAGATTAGGAGTAATAAATGAAGAGTATTAAATCATCTACAAGAAGATATTTTAAAGAAGTTAATTATACTCAACCATTATTAACATCATTTTCAAACGGTATATTCACTACCTTTACAAGTAGCGAATATAGCCAAAGAGGAGGCTGGAAATGTTTTGATGATGACAGTAACTATAGCTTTAACTATAGTTGGGAACCTACTAAATATGTTCCCCAATATATAGGTTGGTATAATGATAATGAATTATATATTCCAGAACTTACTTTAAGAAATTCATCTTCTGACAATAACGTCTACTGGGTAAAAGAGGGAGAGTTACAGTATTGGAATGGTACAGCTTGGGTAACTGAACAATCTTTTACAAACACTGTGAGTGGAAATGGACAATATTGGACAATTACAATTTCAAATCCAATATGGAGCAGAATGAAAAGATTATATATAACATCAGCAGGAAATTATAAAAAACCGATTATTGCTAATATACAATTCAATAACACAAAAGAACGGGTTTTATCAACTTCAAGTGATTATTCTCATTATGAGGATATAGATATTTATAAAATACCACACATATCTTCAAAATATTATGCAACAGAGTAGGAGTAAATTATGGAAATTAAAGCAACATTAAATAAACCATACACCGAACAACAAAAGTTAGATTTTATTGTAACTAATAACCACCGACTAGGCTATGAGATAAGAGAAACAGAAACAACTCTTGAAGCTTGGGGATTAACAGAAGAAGAAAAGCAAGAACAAGAAAAACAAGTGAGAAACCAAGAGATTGATTCTAAAATTAAAGAATTGCAAGAAATGGCTTTGCATGATTTGATTGAAAATAATATTCAAAATATAAAAACCTATCAAGAAGTGATAGTTAGTTTAATGGAATCTAAACAATAAAAAAAAGGACTCATTTGAGTCCTTTTTATTTTATTTTGTCCATCTTTTTAACAGGTTTTTAGCTCCTTCTGATTTATCCCCGAAAGGAAGCTCTTTTAAGGTAGCCATACCGTGAGTGGTTTGTGTCTTGATATATTTCTTAGCATCATTAATCAGGTCTTCATCTATTTCATCACTTTCAACCAGATTAGAATCAGCATCTGTCTCGGCTGTAAAATAATCTCCTTCGATTAAACCCTTTTCATTAAGAGCCTCATCAGCAAGATTTTTTAATTCATCTTCAGACTTAACTGATTCATTAGTATCCTTTATAAGTGTGATAGGATGTTCTTCAATATCTTCAGGGTAAATATCTAAAACATTTGTATTACCGTTTTTATCGGTACGTTTACATTCTCTGTAACCGTCATCAGTTATGTCTTGAACTTCGTATACATTATCAGGTTCATCGTCAAATTTGAACTTATCACCTATTTTAAGATTATTATATTCTTTCATCCCTGTTATAGGTAATAAAAGCATACACTCAACCTGTTCCGGAGCATATTTGTATTGTCTTAAAGATACTCTTATATCTTCTCCGGGGAATGCTTTTTTAAGTTTATCAGCTAATTCTTGATAAATCTTTTCGTCTTTAATTTGTTTACCAGTCAATCCTTGTTCATTCTTTTCGTGAATAAACCATGCTGTATAAGTATCCCCGTCATTAGAAGTTAAATCCGTAACGTATGTAACTTCATACTTATCATCCAAAACAGTCTTCAAGTCATAATAATCAACGGTTTCATTGATTTTTTTAGAATTATCTTGAAACTTGGATAAATAATCTTTTAATTCTTCTGTATTCATGTTGTATTCCTTTTTAATTGCGTCAGTACATTCGTACTTCCTTATTTGCGTCAACTCTTACGAGTTTCCTTATTTATGGACAATAAATTGTCCTATATTTTAATATAAAATTTGGGTAAAAATACCCCATTTAAAAGATTTAGAGTAACTTTTCCAATGCCTCATTCAATTCAGCAAATGTTTCATATTTCAGTTTTAATTGACCCTCAACATCACCATAGTATACATATTCGTCATCTATCTTACGATAATATTGTAAGTCTTCCATCTTTTCAACTTCAGGTTTAAATTTGAAATGTTCATTCAAATCGTTTAAATCGTATGAAAATAATTTAAGAACATCAGGCTGTCTTGTGATTTCTCTCATACAATCATCAAAGTCTCCCGTATTTAGATTAGTCAAAAATTCATCCAAGATTTCTTCATCACTACCGTCAGCAGCATCACCCAAATATTCTTTTAACATATCAATATCAGGAGTTTCTACAACGATTTCAGTGTGTCCGTATTGATTGTGGTTTAATTTAATGAAATTTAACCTGAAATCATCTCTTTTAAGTTCTTGATTAATAGCCTTACCGAATAAAGAAACAATGCCTTTAGCAATAGCCTCATTATACTCTTTATAATCTACATCATAATAATCTTCAATATTAGCTCTCATATATTCAGCAATCTCAACTGGGATTTTATCTTTTCCGTCAAAAGATATATCGTCATACTTGATTATGCCAAACATATCAGGACCGTAATTAGGGTCAAAATCATAATAATTAAAATAATCAATAATTTTTCCTTGCATAATTTTTCTCCTAAATCATTATGGCAATGTCAAGTTTGCCTTCATCAAAAGCACGTGCAATATCACCTAAACCAAACTTAATCTCTTCTGCCGTAAGGATTGATTTACCATCAGACTTTGTTTTTAATTCAACACCCAAAGAGTCTATTTCTTTTAGCATTAGTTCATAATTATCTTTAGTCAATTCAGTGATACCGTAATCTGTTGTTTCTAAGTATTTACTGCCTTCCAAGAAAGCAATAACCTCAGCATCACAATCAGTAGGCTCAAAATAACACATTTTTTGAATTAAAAGGTCTCCTACTTTTTCAGCTTCTGAAATATTTTCTTCATAATATGGATTTAATGTTTCAATAATTTGTTTAATACTCATATGTTCTCCTATAGTTTAATTCCTGCTTTATCTAAATATAATTGACAATCTTCAAAATCAAGACCGTATACATCACATTCTTTCTCAGTATGAATACAGTTTCCTGAGAGCTTATACGGACAGGTTAGGGTTTCGTTTAAGTCAAACCCGCATTCACAAATATCTTCTTCAAAATCTTTACCACACTGTGGACAAAACATATCTTTCTCCTCGCTTAATCTAACAAATCACCGTACTTTAACAGGTCGGATAACAGCCGTTTTAAAGATGGGTAACTATGGTCTATCATTATTTCCTTATCAGGACTCAATATATTATACCCATCTTTTTTCTTTATTATTGTTCCAATCTCTTCATACGGAAGAAAGGATTCTATTATTTGTGTTAACTCTCTTATATTCATTAGTCCATATATGTTTCACGTTTAGGATTACCATCCCAGTAATAACAATTTCTATCATCAAGTCTGCAAACTACATTATCCCAATCACCTTTTGATTTGTGTATTCTAAATAGTTTGCCGTCAATATCTCTATCAGGTATTGTAATGTTTGAAGGAACAACTCTTCCGTCATCATCGTTAATCAAGTTGGTAGTCTTTTCCAATTTAGCCAATTTGATTGATGCACCTTTTCTTTCGATTACTTTCAAGAAATAATGCTGAGTAGAACCGTAGTTGTAAGAGTAATAAAGAATATCACCCACTTCAACATCTTGACCAAACTTTTTACCTCCGTTTGAATAATCTTTTGCTGGAGCTAAATCACCTTTTGCCTTGGTTTTCTGTCCATTCCTTACTAATTTTTGTAATTCAATTATTTTCTTCTGAACATCAGCTTCGGACGGAACTATATCACCATCAAAAACAGTTGTTTTACCGGTTAATTTAGTCATATAAGGTTCAAGCTCATTTAACATATTTGCTTGTTCAGAACCTTGTCCTATTGTAATATATCCTTCATGAACAAAACGTTCTTTTTCTCCGTCTTTTTCTACAATCATTCCTGCTTTATATTTAAACGGAATAGCCTCACCTTCTTGAAGATGGTCTAAGGCATAGAAAATAGTTTGTAAATATTTAAAATCATATAAAACACTTGATTCTAAAATAGCCGTACCATCAATAGAATAATTTTGTGTATTTACACCTTCTAAGGTGATATGTACTACTTCATCAGCTGCACCCTCAATGGCTTTATCGGCTTCTTTTGCTTTTTTAAAATCAGTAAAAGATACTACATCACCTTCTAATAATTTTTCAAGTTTATTGTTTACATCTTCAAATATGTTCATACTTATTCTCCTAATGTTATTTCAGAGTCTACTTCTTAAGATTTTCGGTAATACCAAATGTTTTTAATTCATCTTGTAATTCTTCTTCGGTTTGGACAAAGGTACTTCCACCTTCATTAGTATATTTATCAATATTATCTATAACTTCTTTTGGATTTTTTACAATATTTCCTAAAGTCCAAACATTATAACCGTCATTTATCTTATTAACAAAAACAGTTTCTTTATCTGTGTTATATATCTTATAACCTTTATATTCTATAGGTTTATTAATATTTTCATTAATAATCTCTTCGTGTTCAATATAATTTTCCTCAAGAAAAGTATTTAATTTCTTATTTAATTCTTCAAATATGTTCATCTTATTCTCCTAATATTATTTCATTGTCTACTTCATTAATAGCTTTCATAATCTGTTTGAAATCGTATCCACAAAGGTTTTTAATATCCTTTTCGTCTTGATACATATCAACTTTATTTTCACCCCATGTAGTTCTTATTGCAAATACTGGAGTTCCATTAAAAGATACTTCATAACCGGTATCATATCCGCCTAAACCGATTTCCCATTTACCGATTTTAGCATATCTTCCTTTGTCTTTAGAATCACCGAACCAACATTTTTTTATTGCTTGAGCAAGTTGTTTAGGATATTTATCCTCAGATTCGTTTTTATCCAAATCAATAGCAGCAATAATTATTCCACCACCTTCCATATCAAAGTAAGCGTATTTATCATATTTTTGAAGTATTTTATCTAATTTTTCTGATAAATCTAATAATTCATTATAACCTAATTCTGTTCTTACTTCAATATAATTCATATCAGAACCATCATCATAATGTCCTTTTTTAACACCTGATTCAACGTAGAAGTATTCTAAAAGGTCTTTATCGTCAGCATAGATTTTTTCTATTTCAGCTTTTACTTCATCTGCTATTTTCTTTAAAGTATCTTCTTCATTTAAAGATTCGTTTAAAGATTTTGGTGGTATCCATTTTCCTGTTACATCATATTCTAAATGATGGTCTTCAACATCAGCTAATACTGTAAAGTTTAATAGAAGTTCTTTTTCATCTACTACTTCTTTAAAATATACTGCATAACCTAAACAATACATATCAATAGTTTCTACATCTGGAGCTTCATCAAAAGAATCTTGATAAGCCATACCAAAACCATCTTTAAATTCACTATAAGGAATTTTAACTAAACCAGTAGATTTTTCAAAATCAGGTGTTGCTTTTACAAGCTTACCATCTTCTGAATTTCTATAATCTTTATAACCCATTGCTACATAATATTTGTTTTCTTCGTCATGGG
>Ga0247610_10003857_pt1 | contig 16219 bp, 13 predicted proteins | sample 174DNAGHGhighgp2_FD_193483 | JGI IMG/M metagenome (GOLD analysis project Ga0247610, IMG submission 193483) | Sheep rumen microbial communities from Palmerston North, Manawatu-Wanganui, New Zealand - 1742 DNA GHGhigh gp2 | ecosystem: Host-associated > Mammals > Digestive system > Stomach > Rumen... | reverse complement strand
CGGCACCACCAAAGGCTCATACATCCACAACGGAGTGACAGCCTTCATCGTCACCCTCTCCAACCCCCTCATCATCCTGCTTTTCATGGCTGCCTTCGCACAGCTGGCCTTCATCATTCCCAACCACCCGTTGGAGATGTGCATCGGCTACCTGAGCATCGTGGGAGGCGCACTGATGTGGTGGTATGGCCTGACATGGCTTATCGACAAGGTGAAGAACATCTTCGAAGATTACGGCATCATCCTCATCAACCGCATCATCGGCAGCGTGGTCATCATCATCTCACTCATCGTGCTCCTTGGCACAATCTTCAACCTCTTCACTTTCCATTACTGAGACGAGTAGCGACCCGCCCCTCATATTCACACATCCATGTATATCGCACAAGAACTTAGGAAAAAAAGCATCGCCGAATACCTGCTCTACATGTGGCAGGTGGAAGACCTCATCCGCGCCTATGGCTGCAACCTGTCCAAGCTTCGTCACGAATACCTCGACAAATTCGACTGTTCTGATGAAGACAAGGAGGATTTGGTCGACTGGTATGCCAACCTCGTCCGCATGCTCACCCAGGAAGGCTGCCGTGAGAAAGGCCACCTGCAAATCAACAAAATCGTGGTAGACGACTTGTCCGAACTCCACGCCCGCCTCCTCGACAGCCCGCAGTTCCCTTTCTACCGCTCCCAATACTACAAGGTGCTTCCCTACATCGTGGAGTTGCGCAAGCGCGGCAGCAACAACATGGCGAGCGAGGTGGAGACATGTCTCGACGCCCTCTATGGCGTGATGCTCCTCCGCCTTCAAAACAAGGACATCTCCCCCGACACCAACCATGCCATCAACGAGTTGAGCACGCTGATGGGCATGCTCTCCGACTATTATATCAAAGACAAGTCGGGCGAACTGAAATTCGACGAATAACAGCACATCATAGCACAAATGAACATTCTCATCACTGGCTGCAACGGTCAATTAGGCAGTGAACTGCGTCTGCTACAGCCATTCCACCCCACCCACGTGTTCCACAACACCGACATCGAGGAGTTGGACATCTGCGACCAATCAAGCATCGACCGCTTTGTGAACGAACATGCCATCGACGGCATCATCAACTGCGCCGCCTACACCGCCGTGGACAAGGCAGAGGGAGACAAGGAGCCATGCACCACCCTCAACACCCTTGCCCCAGCCTATCTGGCCCACGCCGTGGAGCAACGCGGTGGTTGGATGATTCAAATCTCCACCGACTATGTGTTCAACGGCCACGCCTGGACTCCTTATGTTGAAGACGCCACCCCGTCGCCCGACAGCGTGTATGGGAGCACCAAACTGGCAGCTGAGCTGGGAGTGTCGAAACTCTGCCATCGGGCGATGATCATCCGCACGGCATGGCTCTACAGCAGTTTCGGCCGCAACTTTGTGAAGACCATGCTCCGTCTGGGACGTGAGAGGCAAGAACTCGGCGTGGTGGCCGACCAGATTGGCTCACCCACCTACGCCCGTGACCTTGCCAAGGCCATCATGGCCATCGTGGAGCAAGGCGTGGAGCCCGGCGTTTTCCATTACACCGACGAAGGGGTTGCCAGCTGGTATGACTTCGCCATCGCCATCCACCGCCTGGCAGGCATCACCGACTGCACCGTCCGCCCGCTGCACACCGAGGAATACCCCACGCCAGCCCGTCGACCCCCCTACAGCGTGCTCGACAAGACCAAAATCAAGCAAACCTATCACCTCGACATCCCCCATTGGGAGAAATCCCTCGCCGAGTGCATCGCATTATTGCAAAAAGAACAATAACGACCAATGAACAACGAAATAGAAAGAAGGCGCACGTTCGCCATCATTTCTCACCCCGACGCGGGAAAGACCACCCTTACAGAGAAATTCCTGCTCTTCGGCGGGCAAATCCAAGTAGCCGGAGCCGTCAAGAGCAACAAAATCCGCAAGACAGCCACCTCCGACTGGATGGACATCGAGAAGCAACGCGGCATTTCGGTATCCACCTCCGTGATGGAATTCGACTACGAGGGCTACAAGGTGAACATCCTCGACACCCCGGGCCACCAGGACTTCGCCGAGGACACCTATCGCACGCTCACCGCCGTCGACTCCGCCATCATCGTGGTTGACGGTGCGAAAGGTGTGGAGACACAGACCCGCAAGTTGATGAACGTCTGCCGCATGCGCAACACCCCCGTCATCATCTTCATCAACAAGATGGACCGCGAGGGTCGCGACCCATTCGACCTGCTCGACGAATTGGAACAGGAACTGCAAATCCAAGTGCGCCCACTCTCCTGGCCCATCAACCAAGGTGTACGTTTCAAGGGTGTATACAACATCTACGAAAAGAAGCTCGACCTTTTCACGCCCGACAAGCAGCGTGTGACGGAGAAGGTGGAAGTGGACATCGACAGTGAAGAGTTGGTGAGCCGCGTCGGTGAGGACGACGCCAACCAATTGCGTGAAGACCTCGACCTGATAGAAGGTGTATACCCCGACTTCGACGTGAAGGACTACCGTGCCGCCACCGTCGCCCCCGTATTCTTCGGGAGCGCCCTCAACAACTTCGGCGTGCAGGAGCTGCTCAACTGTTTCGTAGAGATTGCACCCTGCCCCCGTCCGACGAAAGCGGAAGAGCGCGACGTGCTGCCAGAAGAGCCCAAATTCACGGGGTTCATTTTCAAGATCACGGCCAACATCGACCCGAACCACCGTTCCTGCATCGCTTTCTGCAAGGTGTGCAGCGGGAAGTTCGTGCGCAACCAGCCCTATCTCCATGTCCGCCAGGGGAAGACCCTGCGTTTCAGTTCACCCACACAATTCATGGCTCAACGGAAATCCACCGTGGAGGAGGCATGGGCAGGCGACATCATCGGCCTTCCCGACAACGGCATCTTCAAAATCGGCGATACGCTCACAGAGGGTGAGCAGTTGCATTTCCGCGGCCTGCCCTCCTTCTCACCGGAGATGTTCAAATACATCGAGAACGACGACCCCATGAAAGCTAAGCAACTGGCGAAAGGCATCGAGCAACTGATGGACGAGGGTGTAGCCCAGCTGTTCATCAACCAGTTCAACGGTCGCAAAATCATCGGGACGGTGGGCCAACTGCAGTTCGAGGTCATCCAATACCGTTTGGAGAACGAATACAACGCGAAGTGCCGTTGGGAGCCCGTCCATCTTCACAAAGCGTGCTGGATAGAGTCGGACGATGAGCAAGAGCTGGAGAATTTCAAGCGACGCAAATACCAATACATGGCCAAGGACCGCGAAGGTCGCGATGTCTTCCTCGCCGACAGCGGCTATGTGCTGAGCATGGCGCAAGAGGACTTCAAGCACATCAAATTCCACTTCACCTCGGAATTTTAGGAGGGAATAGGAAGTTTTAGGAAAGAATAGGAAATTTCAGGAGGGAAGCAAGACTTTTTACTTGCTTTCTTCCAAAGGCTGGCAGCACCATCTGGAGACCTTCAGCATGACACCCATCCCCGGCACCTCTTTCAAAAGGTAATACTTGTGACTTTGCCTGACGAGCCGTCCCGTCAGACCTTTCAGCGGCCCATGGCAAACCAACACCGGCGTACCCAATTTCAGTTTTGCCTGCTCAGCACTGAGGTACTTCCTCATTTCGATTTCCGGATTACACATCGCCTTGAATTCCATCATCTGCTTGGCAGGAATCTCATAGTAATCCCTACTGGAGCGGTCCTTGGTGATGACCGACATCTTGAATTGCCCTTTCGCCACAAGGGTCATCATCTCCGCCTGCGGGAGGCTTTTCTTCACGAAAATGAGATTGCTGACCACCGGTTTGAGTTTCCGTTTTGGTTTCCCGTTCTCATCCTCATACACACGATACTGCATGGGGATGAAACTCTCCACGCCATGTTCCTTGAAAAACTCATCCACTTTGTTCTGACAATTGGAGAACAATCTGATGGCATACCATGGTGACTTGTCTTCCGCCTCAGTGTTTGAAGGCGGTTGTGATACAGACGGTGTAACGGAATCCTCTGGCATATGCTTTGGTTTAGGGGGATGGAAGATGATAGGAGGTTTTGGGAGGGGATGAGAGGAAATTGGGGCTTTTCAGGGGATGAGAGGCTGGTTTCTTCTGTATGCCGTGCCGGTCATGATACAGACGAGTTCTCCTCTTTGGTTGGTGACCCTCACCTCGCAGAAAGGCAGTTTGTGATGATTCTCCTCTCTTGCCTCGGCGGTGAGGGTGTCGCCCTTGAGAGCCGACCTGAGATAGGTGACACCGTTGTTGGTGCCCACCGTCATAAGCCCATGGCTGTTGACGGCGGCTGCGAAAGCAAGGTCTGCCAGGGTGTATATGGCGCCACCCTGACATACATTCGCCCCATTGAGGTGCCTTTCCTCCACTGCCATGACGGCTTTTGCGAATCCCTCACCCACTTCGGTGAGCACAACCCCCGTGGCGGCAGCGAAACGGTCGAATTGGTTGAGATAATCCTTTAAATCCATGGTTATGTGGGGTTTTACTAGTTTTCCTAGGGGCTCTAGTTTTCCAGGTTTTCCTAGTTTTTCTAGGGATTATCCTTTGATTTTCTCTATGAAGAGTTTGACGGCCTGCACGTCTTTCAGACCCGGCTCGATTTCAAACTTTGAATTGATGTCCACTCCCACGAATTTGGGATGTGAGATGGCCTTGATACGTTCCACGTCTTCGATTCCGATGCCACCACTGATGAGGAAAGGCACATTGCCATCGTATGCGTCGAGGAGATTCCAGTCAAACTTCTCTCCACTGCCACCTTCTTGCTGGCATTTGTTGTGGAAGAGGAAATAGTCCACCAAGCCTTCATATTGCTTGCATTTGGCAAAATCCTCCGGACTTTCCACCTTGATGGTCTTGATGACCTTCACCGGACGTATGTCCACGAGTGTGCGTTGGAGATTCTGTATCATCACCGGCGACTCCTCGCCATGTAGCTGCACCATGTCAAGATAGAAGTTGTACACCCTTGTGACAATGCTCTGAGGCATGTCGTCAACGAACACGCCCACACGGCGAGGTTTGTTTTCCACTGCAGCGAGTGCTGGCAGCCCGCCCAGTTCGGAGATTTTGGTGGCCAGTGGTGAATAGTCGGGATAGAATCCTCCCCTTGCACGCCTCTGCTTTACAAATCTCGGGCTTTCGGGCCAGAAGACCATTCCAATCCAATCAACATCCAATTCACCCACTTGGCGCAAGTTATCGGCCTCACGCATGCCACATACCTTTATTATCATGTCTTTTACCTGTTTTTTCTTTTTGAGCTGCAAAGATACGAAAAAAATCCATAAGCAAGTGTTTATGAGTATGAAAAGAAATGCAAGAAGGAAAAAAAGCGGCAAAAGGGTGCTGTTTCATCCGAAAAATCACTACTTTTGCAGTGTTCTTTCGAGACTTCGAAATCAGAGGTGTGAGAAGATTGTCACGCCATATGGGTTGTGCGCATTGCGAAGACGGTTTTCTTCCCGTCTCGCCATCAAGAAGCCACATGATTTGGCGCAGTGTGCACAGGGACGGCAATCCCGTCTCTACTTTAACGCCTACCACAAAACAGAAAAAAGAAAGCGACATGCAACATTCCCCCAACAGCCCCTCCTCTACAGAACGTGTGCTTGAAGTCCGCATCGGGCGAGGCACTCTTGTCTTCATTGCCACCGAGCCCGGCGACCGCCCCACCCCGGCCATCCAAGTTGAGATGAAAGACGGCGTGTCGGCCTCTGCCCACTTGCGCAAAGCATTCAAGAGCCAGAAGATGTTGTCGGGTGTTTTCGACAGTGCCGTCGTGTTGGTGGATGCCCCAACGATGCTCGTTCCAAAGGAAGAGTTCAAGGAGTCGGATGCCGACCAACTCTTCAACCACACCTTCACCGGCCATGAGCGCGATGCCAAATGCCATGCCGACCTCGAGCACCTGCACGCCATCGCCCTTTTCGCCATTGAAAAAGACATCATGACCGTGCTCTCCGACCATGCAAGACGCTGCACCTACCTGCCCGTCTGCCTGCCTGTCTGGGAACGATACGGCCGTCATTCCAGTGTCACCCGCCAACGCCTCCTTGGTTATTTCCACGATGGCAAGATAGACATCTTCTGCACGGTCGGCAACCGTTTCAAGTTCTGCAACGCCTTCAGCGCCACACATTCCCACGACACGCTATATTTCTTGCTCAACGCCTTCACACAACTGGGTATGAAGTCCTCACGCGACGAGGTGGTGCTTCTTGGCAGCGTCCCTCACCAGCAATGGATTGCCGACCATTTGAAAAAATATGTCGAGCGCATCGTCGTGGAGCCTCTCCCCGACAGCAAGCTCCCATTGGACCTCTCCCTTCTCACCAACCTCCCTCAGCCATGAGAATCATCACCGGCATGTACAAGGGCCGCCGTTTCGACATCCCCCGCACGTTCAAGGCCCGGCCTACCACAGACTTCGCCAAGGAGAACATCTTCAACGTGCTCACCGGCTACCTCGACTTGGAAGACGCCCGTGCCCTCGACCTGTTCTCCGGCACCGGCAGCATATCGTTGGAGTTTCTCTCCCGCGGTTGCGCCCAGGTGGTCAGCGTGGAGAAGGATCGCGACCACCACGCTTTCATCAAGCAGTGTGTGAGCCGCCTGGGCACCGACCGCTCCGTGGTGATTCGTGGCGACGTGTTCAAGTTCCTTGCCACCTGCAAGCAGCAGTTCGACATCATCTTTGCCGATCCACCCTACGCCCTGCCACAGTTGCGCGAACTCCCCGACAAGGTGTTGGAGAAGGATTTGCTGTCAGAGGGCGGGGTGTTTGTTCTGGAACACGGAAAAGGGGATGACTTTTCCAGCCATCCCCGATTTGTGGAGCACCGCAACTACGGTAGTGTCAATTTCAGTCTATTCAGATGAAGGGTCATTTTTGTGCCCTTGCCTTTTTTAGTTCCTCCTTATTGTCTTTGATTTCCTGCTCTTGAATGGTGATGTATTCCTTGAGCATATCGACATATTCTTTGTATTCATCACCCAAACCGGCATAGATGTCGTAAGCTTTCTTGAAATTTTCATTAGACTTTTCACAATTGGAGATAATCTCCTCATAAAAGCTTTCGTCAAAATACTCACTACCCGTATTCATCATAAACTGTGCAGCGACACGATATACATCATCATTGTTCAGGGGATAAGAATATCCTAATGCCCAGTAGACCCTTGCGACATCAGGCGACTGCTCGTCATAATAGTTCTTTAGTATGACAAGTGCGGAGTCGGCGTATTGCTCGGCGTCTTCAGAAAGTGGTCCACAGGCATACACCATCCTGCAGTAGCCATGTCCAACAATCGCACTGTCTTTTCCATACAATTTCTTGCTGATGTCCAAAGCCTTCAAATAGCATGAGTATCCTAATTGTGACTTGTATGAGATATGAAGTGAGGCGTCAAACAATTCATTTCCTGCATAGCTGTAGCAGTCGAACATCTCATTGCTAATGGCACCATATTCCTTCTCGACCTCCTGCAAGCCTTTTTCCCAGCATGACACGACGTTTTGGTCAGGAGAAGAGAATTCATCCTTTTCCTTCTTTCCTTCCTCTTCAATCAACCGCCCCACTACCTTCTGGAGTTTTTTCACCGCCTCCGTCTCTGTGTACCGACCTTCCACGTCCTGGGCGTAAACACTGTTGCACACACACATCACAAACAATGTTGTGAACAAATGAATCATATTCCTTTTCATATTGGTAAATTTTAAGTTAATAATTTGTTTGTCATTCTGATACAAAGATACATCTGGAAGGGAGGAATTTCAAACAAAGGCGGCAATAGCTGCCGAAAGGTGCCGGTTTGCGGTATGAAACAGGCGTGAGAGAAGATGAAAGGAAGAATTGAAGATTGAAAATTGAAAATTGAAAATTGAAAATTGACCTATGGGGGCAGGGAGCGTGGAGGGGATGGAATAATCGGAGTGACCGGAGTGGTCGGAGGAATCGGAGTGGTCGGAGGAATCGGAGTGATCGGAATGATTGGAGGGGGCGGAGTGATTGGAGGGGGCGGAGGAATCGGAATAATCGGAGTGGTAGGAGTATTTCGGATGTTGCTTAGAGCAGTGGTGAGAAAAGCCTTAGGACGGACTCCCAAAGCTTGACATGGAAAGGTCTGAGCAGGAACCTTTCTGCATCAAGGGCTTGACAATGCTCCAAGTCGTTGAGAAACACCTGCTTGACAGCTGCGACGGTATCGGTGTCGTAGATGAACGCGTTGGCCTCGAAATTGTTCTCGAAACTCCTGAAGTCCACATTGCACGACCCGCAGGTGCAGAGGTTGTCATCGCATATCATCAGTTTGGAGTGGTTGAAGCCCGACTCATAGAGGTAGAATTTCACGCCCGCCGCAAGCATGTCCTCGATGAACGAACGACTCGCCAATTGCACCATCTTTGAGTCACCCTTCTTGGGAATGATGACCCTCACGTCGACCCCTGCGAGGGCACACGTGCTAAGAGCGAACGACACCGGTTCGGTGGGCAGGAAATAGGGAGTCTCGATATAGACATACCGCCTTGCCTCCAAGAGTATGCGCACATACCCCTGCATGAGTTCTGGCCATTGCGTTGTCGGGTCGCTGGTGACGATTTGCATAAGGCATCCATCCCTCCGCGGCTCGATGTCAGGATAGAACTCCTCCCCCGTGACATGTTTTTGCGTGACGAAATACCAATCGGTGAGAAATGCCGTCTGCAGTCCATACACCGCCTTTCCCTCGACGCGCATGTGGGTGTCTCTCCAAGGTTGCTCACCCCCTTTCACATATCTCAAGGCGATGTTCATCCCTCCTATGAATCCCACCGTGCCATCTACAACGCATATCTTTCGGTGATTACGATAATTGACTTTCGATGTCATGGAAGGGAAATGGACAGGCAAGAAGGGGAACACCTCAATGCCGTTTTTGCGCATATGCTTGAAGAACTTGTCCTTCACCTTCCAGCAACCCACATCGTCGTAGATGACCCTCACCGCCACCCCTTCCTTGACCTTGTCGATGAGCGCGTCGACGACCAACTGCCCCAAGGCATCGTTATCGAAGATGTATGTGACGAGGTGAACATGCTCCCTGGCCTCCTTGATGGCTTTGAGCAATGCGGGGAAGAACTCATAGCCATCTGTATACACATCCACATGGTTGTCGCCCAAAGGCAGTGCCATGTTCTGGTTTTCAAACAGTCTGATGAGTTCGGCGTGAGGCTCCCTGAGCACGACGGCCCCCTTTTCGGCCTGCAGCGACATGACCTGCCTTTCCAGCATGTCGAGGCTGTGCTTGTTGATGTATTTCTCTTTTCTGACGTCCCTTCCGAAGAAGAAGAAGAGCACCACCCCCACGATGGGGAGGAAGCCGAGGACGAGCAGCCACGCCATGGTTTTCACCGGTTGCCTGTTCCCTCTCAGCACGACGATGGCGGTGGAGACCGCCAGGACGGCCTGCACGAGGTAAACAATCAAGGTGAACCAGTTGCGTGAGTCCATGTGTCAGGCTTTGTTTTTCTCCAATTTCTGTATGTAGGCGAGTTCGTTGATGGCATAGTCTGCAGACAGCGGGTCCTCCAGCATCTTGTTGAGCAATGCCTTTGCCTCCTCCAGCCTTCCCTTGTCAACCAAGATGAAAGCCTTTCTCCTGTTGAGGAATGCGAGGAAGGCCTGGATATGTTCGGCAGGTTTCTCCCCCTCCTCCAGGTCGAGGCTGTCGTTGATGGAAGCAACCAATTGGTCGATGGTCCCCATGGAGCGGAAGTCTCCGGAATTGACCATGGCGTTCACCTGTTCCGTGGTGTATGTGATGCGGTGGAGCCCCGCAAGCATGTCCAGATATCCCAAAGCCCTGTCGTATTGCTTGAGGTCGCAATAGCAGAATCCGATGTGATAGACCACCTCATAGAACGTTTCCTTCTGCCGTCCTTTCATCTTGTCGAAATCGGGCAGCATCATGCGGTAGGCGTTCTCAAAGAAAGGAAGCGCCTCGAGGAAGCGTTTGGCGAGGAATAGTTTCTTGCCTTGATAAAGCATTTGCGCCGTCCTCATGTCGGTGCAGGCTGCAATGAGCGCTTGCTCTTGCGTGAGCGCGTCCTCCTCCCCGTTTTTCACTTTCTGCACGGCTTCCTTCCACATGTAGTTGCTCTCGTCGATGAGCTGCTGTCTCGACACGTTGTCGCATGCCATGAGTACGGAGCAGGCGAGGGTGTCGTTTCTTTGGTTGTAAGGCTGCGCGGGTGATATGGACAAGGGAACGAGCATGGCGTTCACCCTGAACCACGAGGTGTTGCCGTCGGAGCCTTCATCGTTGAGCGCGAAGGTGATGGTGCGCTCCACCTTTGGTGCGGCAGGCAGGTATGTCCACATCATCGCCGTGGCATATTTGTGCGAGTCGTCGCCCCTGAGTTCCTTTGCCAAGTCGTCAAGGTGGTATCCAAGGATGTTCTGCTCGTCTTTGAGCACCTCCACGACGTTGCTATACACCTCCAGGCGTGTCGGGTGTGTATCGGTCAGCCCCAGGGCCTTGTCGAGCAGCATTTGCAAAGTGACGCCCAGTCCGTTGACGGAGCGGAAGCCTTGGATGTCATTGCCTTGCATCCTCATCTCTTGCTGTCTGATGAGAAACAGTTCCCTTTTCCTGTTAGCGACGGAGAGTTCGCTGTCAGCGTCGCCCGTCCCCGCCTTCTCATCCTCCATTTCGGCGAATTTCCTCACGAGAGCGTTCTGCCAGCTGAATGTAGCCGCCATCGCTTCTGCGAGTGTGTTTCGGGCTGTATCGGGATGGAGGAGCAGACCTGAGATGATGTGCATGTCGACCTCGTGTTTCTCCTCGTTGATGCTGTAAACCACCCTGGCATTGTCGGAGTTGATGTTGCATTTGTTGGCCACGACCCTGGCGATTTCTATATTGTCGAGTGGGGATGTGAAGCAGAAGAGGAATGACATTCTCACATAAGGCGACGACTTGTCAAGATGGAGTCTGAAATGCCCGTTCTGGTAGTCGTATTGAGCCACACGCACGCCCTCGTCGTCCACCCACTGCACCTGGCAGTTGAGTTCTCGGAGAGCCTCGTCGGCCCATTTCTCCAACAGTTTGGCCCTGGCATCCGGTGCCAGCTTCATCCCTGCGAGGCTGACATCCTTGGCAGCAGAGCCATTCCCCACCTTTTTGCCAAGGACGAAGTATGCCATGGCTGCCAAACCGATGATGATAAAGATGTATTCCATATATGTTTCTTGTTGTAAAGTCAGATGATGTTACGTGATGATGCTTTTCCCGGTCCTTTTCGCTATTTCGCTTCTCATGTCCTGCAACCGCTTGGTCTCCTCCATCACTTCCTTGCGCTCTTCATCGGTGGTGGCGACAAGCATCTTCTTCCTCAAGGCATCCCCACGGATTAGCACCATGTTCATCCTATAGTCGAGCAAGATGTGCTCCACCTGTGCGCGGAGCCGCTCTTCCTCCAACTTCAATTTCAAGCTTTCCGAGAGTTTGTAGTCGTCCTCACCCAGTTTTGACGCCATATTGCTCACCTCCGGGTCGGGATGCTTGGTGAAATGTTCCAGGAGGTTGGTCTTTCCCTCTTGCACCAAGGCCACCGCCTCGTCGACGATGTTTTGGCAGACGGCATTCTCCAGCCGTATGTCATCGGCCGTCAAGTCGTAATAGATGAACTCCGCCACGGAGAGGTCGAACTTCTCGCCGTCGGCCCCCTCCACGTCGTGGAAGGGTGTTTCCGCCCCATGCCGCACGACCATCTGCACGATGAATTCCTCCAACTGCCTTGTCATCTGGCTTTGGGGAGGAGGCCCTATCTGTTGCACAACGCCCCCTTGCCGCTCCTTTCTGGCCTCCTCGCGCTCCTGCTGTCTCACTTTCTCCTCGCGGTCGCTGCGTATGAACTTGTTCATCTGTTCGATGAGCGTCCGTTCGGCGATGCCGATTCTCATGGCGCAGTCCTTGATGTAGGTGGCCCTTGTGATGGTGTCTTTCACCTGTGAGATGCTCTTGACGATGCTTGAGATGGCCTCGGAGCGCTTGACGGGGTCTGTGACCCCCTTGAGCATCACCTGCGTCTTGAACTCTATGAAGTCGGTCTGGTGACTGACGATGTATTGTCGGAAGTCCTCTGCGGTGTGTTTCCTTGCGAAGCTGTCGGGGTCTTCTCCGTCGGGCAGCAGCAGCACCTTGATGTTCATTCCTTCGGCCAGCATCATGTCGGTGCCCCTGAGTGCGGCGTGTATGCCGGCCTCGTCGCCGTCGTAGAGCAATACGACATTTTGCGTGAAGCGATGGAGGAGCCTGATCTGATAGACGCTGAGGGCGGTGCCAGAGTTGGCCACCACGTTCTCTATGCCGCATTGGTGCATGGAGACGACGTCGGTGTATCCCTCCACCATATAGACGCAGTCTTCCTTGGAGATGGCCTTCTTGGCTTGGTATATGCCATACAGTTCATGGTCCTTGTGATAGACCACGGAGTCGGGTGAGTTGACATATTTTTGCGCCACACCCTTCGTGCGGGAGTCGAGCAGGCGCCCACCGAAGGCGGTCACCTTGCCGCTGACACCTATCCAAGGGAAGATGACCCTTCCGGCAAAGCGGTCGTAGAGGCTTCCGTCATCGCGTCGCACACAAAGTCCGCTGGCCACGAGGTAGTTGTCGTCATATCCTTTTTTCCTTGCCATGGAGAGCATGGCGTCACGCCGACTGGTGGCGAACCCCAGCCGGAACTTGTTGATGATGTCGTCGCGGAATCCCCTGGAGTGGAAATAGGCCATTCCTATGGCCTGTCCGTCGGGGTCGTCGCGCAGGATGTCTGTGAAATAGCCAGCCGCCCACTCGTTGACGATGAGGATGCTCTCCCGCTCGCTCTCCTGTTTTTTCTCCTCGGGTGTGAGTTCGCGCTCCTCCACCTCGATGTTGTATTTCCTGGCCAGCCATTTCAGCGCCTCCGGGTAGGTCATCTGCTCGTGCTCCATGATGAAATTGGCGGCATTGCCAGCCTTTCCGCAAGAGAAGCACTTGTAAATGCCACGCGAAGGAGAGACCGAGAACGATGGCGTGCGGTCGTCGTGGAAGGGGCACAAGCCCTTGTAATTCATCCCGCTCTTCTTCAGCGTGACAAATTCCGAGACGACGTCAACGATGTTGGCGGCGTCCATGATGCGGTCTATGGTGTGGCTGTCTATCATTTCTCACCGACAAAAATACGACAATAATTCCGTCCACCCAAGAAAAGGGGGATAAGATTTGTTAATTTCATGTTTTGCATGCCTTTCACAAGGGATATAGCGGAAATGGGAGGTGTTTCTATCAAATGGCAGGAAAGAACGGGGCGCAACGGTAAAGCCGCATAAGGAGGACAGACCCGGAGGAAGGGAGAAAGCGGAACACCCGAAACAATCCGAGCAACGCGAAACATCGCCTCCAAAGCAGAAAAAAGCAGGAAAATTTGTCTCTTTATCGTTTTTTGCATAACTTTGCCATATCCTTGGCACCTGGTCCTTAAAACTTAGGAAAGCAGGTTCATCGGACATGACGACAACTGTTAAAAAAGAAGGCTATGAAACAAGTCAAACTATTTTTCACCATCATGTCTTTGCTGGCTCCCGTCAGCAGTTTTGCGCAATGGGAATACCAGTCGCCTTTTTCCGAGGGACTGGCTTATGTCTTGGATGACAATGGTAAATATGGTTACATCGATGAAGGAGGCAAACTTGCCATCCCATGCCAATGGGAAGACGCCTGGCCCTTTTCCGAAGGTGTGGCACAAGTACAGGATGCCCAAAAGAAATGGGGGTTCATCAACAAGACAGGAAAGATGGTCGTTCCCTGCAAATTGAAGAGTCTTGCCAGGTTCGACGACGAAGGTTATGCCTCTGTACAAGATGACAACGGCAAATACGGTGTCATCGACAAGACAGGCAAGGTGGTCATCCCATTTGAATGGCATTACATTTCCCCTTTCTATGGTACTGGCTTGGCACGGGTTCAAGATGGCGACGGCCACATGGGGCTTATCGACAAGACAGGCAAGGTGGTCATCCCATGCAACAAACTCAACCTTGGTTATTTCAACGAGGATGGCATAGCCGTGGTCAGAGACGAGAATGAGAAATGGGGTCTCGTCGACAAGAGTGGAAAGATGATTCTTCCATGCACGTTGAACACATTTGTCAGTTTCGATGATGACGATGTTGCCATAGTCCAAGATGACAATGAGAAATACGGAATCATTGACAAGAACGGAAAGACCGTCACTCCCTTTGTCTGGAACGACATTCGACCTTTCAATAAAGACACAGGTGTGGCACTTGTTCGGAATGACGACTGGAAATACGGATTCATTGACAAGACAGGGCAAATGGTGAGTCCCTGCAAATGGGATGAAGCCGAGAGTTTCCAGGAAGGTTTAGCCTTGGTCAAAGAAGATAATGAGAAATATGGTTTCATCGACAAGACAGGGACGGTGGTCATCCCATGCAAATGGCATTATGCAGAATCTTTCATTGAGGGTTTGGCCAAAGTCGAGGACGAAAAAAAGAAATATGGATTCATCGACAAGACTGGGACGGTGGTCATTCCATGCCAATGGAAAGATTTACAAAATTTCCGTGAGGGCTTGGCCGCTGTTCAAGATGATGACAGCAAACAAGGTTTCATCGACAAGACAGGGACGTTGGCCATTCCATGCCAATGGAATTTTGTACAAGATTTCAGCGAAGGCTTGGCTGCTGTTATGGATGAGGATGGGAAATGGGGATTTGTCGACAAGACCGGGAAATTGGCCATCCCATGCCAATGGGAACACGCCGAACCTTTCTTCAATGGTGTAGCCGAAGTGACGGATGAAGAATGGGAACCCTTGAAAATAGACAAGACCGGGAAGGTCATCAATCGATAGCCATCCTGAGGCACCATGCAACTCCTTTACATGCATTCGTAAAAAACAAGAATAATCAGAAAAAGTACATATTTGCACATTTATCGACAAGAATCGAATATTCACCTAATCCAAAAACTATCGAAATGAGACGAATCCACATCTTTCTCCTATCATTCCTCTGCATCGTGTCAAGCAAGGTGACGGCCACCGACTACCAAAAGGTGGTGGGCGGCGACATCTCGATGCTCACCAAATATTACGAAGCTGGAAAGACCTACATGGACGCCGACGGCAACAGGTTGGCCGACGCCCCGGCCTTCCTCGCCTACCTCAAGGCGCAAGGACTCAACTCCATGCGTGTGCGCCTGTTCGTCGACCCCTCAAAAGCCAGCAGCACCCACAAGGGAGAAGGCGTGTGCCAAGACCTTGAATACGTGAAGGCCCTTGGCAAGCAAATCAAGGATGCCGGCCTCTACTTCCTTCTCGACTTCCACTACTCCGACACGTGGACCGACCCCGGGCAGCACTCCACCCCCTCCTCATGGAACTCCAACGACCCTGCCACATTGGCCAACTACCTCTACGACTACACCGTGGAGACCCTCACCGCACTGAAGAATGCCGGTGCCGAACCCGACGACATACAGATAGGCAACGAGGTGACGGTGGGCGAATTGTGGCCCACGGGCAAATGCTACGCCGACGGCAAGAGCGTGACCACCGGCAACATCACAGGCACGATGGCCAACTTCGCCCTTTACCTGAAGCGCAGCGCAGAGGCCTGCCGCCTAGTGTGCCCCGATGCCAAAATCGTCCTCCACACCGAACTGAGCAACAACGGGTGGGGCGCGAAGACCCTTTACAACACGCTCAAAAGCTACGGCGTGGACTACGACATCATCGGCCTGAGCTACTACCCCTACTTCCATGGCAACCTGTCGGTGCTGGAAAGCGTGCTCAACTCGCTGACCAACGACTTCCCCACGAAGAAAATCCAAATCGTGGAGACCGGCTTCTACTACCGCTGGGGACAAGGGACGGTGAACTATGATATCTCCCAAGCCGGACAGAAGGCTTTCACCGACGACCTCATCACCCTGCTCAACCGCTACGACAACGTGAACGGCCTCTACTGGTGGTGGTTGGAAGCCAACGAATGGGGCACCAGCGCCAATGTGACCACCAACTGGTATTACGCCGGCCTGTGGAGCAACGACAACGGCAAGCCGTGCAGCGCCCTCTTCTCTCTCAAGAACTTCATCACCGACCCCGCCCGTGTGGAAACACCTTTCACAAACCAAAGGGG
>Ga0247610_10003856_pt1 | contig 16220 bp, 30 predicted proteins | sample 174DNAGHGhighgp2_FD_193483 | JGI IMG/M metagenome (GOLD analysis project Ga0247610, IMG submission 193483) | Sheep rumen microbial communities from Palmerston North, Manawatu-Wanganui, New Zealand - 1742 DNA GHGhigh gp2 | ecosystem: Host-associated > Mammals > Digestive system > Stomach > Rumen... | reverse complement strand
AGAGACGAACGAATTGCTCAGAGCAATAACGGAATGACTCTTCGTACAAGAACTGTTCCGTCTAAGAAGAAGTATGACCGTAACAAGGCAAAAAAGGAATACGAGACTAAGACATGGTGTTAATTAAAAAACTTATTGATTATCATGATAAAGGTGATTTAGAAAGAAATCGGATCTGGGCATGTCATACTGGTCCGACTAAGATTAACGAAGTCGATCTTAGCAATATCTATTGGGATGGTGGTTATTTATGGAATATCGACTTCCAGTATACGTTGAAGATCGTATTCACTGATGGTACGGAAATGGTATTTTCTGGTGGTCCAGAAGCAATCGCGAAGAAGAATGAATCTGGTGTGGATCTGGTCACGTTCCTTAAGGATTATATGAAAAATGGGTACGAATTTCCCACAGACCAGGATTATATTGAACTAGATGATTTAGTTCTGTAGCTGTCTGAAAAGAATATAATTATAACCAGGGTTTACAATAACTCTGGTTTTTTCTATATTATGAATATGAATTTGATTAAAACATTACGCGATTTTTACATGTTGGAGCACTATTACAATAACGAAAGTGGTACAACTGATAGCCCGTATACTGGTAGAGAACCTTGTCTTATCAAAGTGCTGGAACTTAAGAAATGGTGTAATGATTATATTCTTGAGTATGCATACATCAATGAAAAAGGTGATACTGTAAGAAAGGGTTACTGGTATTATGACTGTCAAACAGTATTACAGGTTGAATTCCAGGATGGAACTGTACTTGATTTTATCCATGAAGGTGGTATTTCTAAACGGTATAAGAAGTTAAAGGACACAGATATAATGTTTGAAGATTTCTTCGAACGATATATTGCAAATGGATATGAAATTGAAACTGAACCGGAATTACCTATAGAGTTAGAAGATATTGTTCTTTAGAATAAATCTGGATCGGCAATCTTCATTAACAATCTTTCATCAACATATAAATCGAACAGTTCGCGGTCTTCTGCGGACAGTTTTTTATATGATGCTCTTGCATATTGAATGAACCATGTTTCTTGACAAAGAGTATAAGTAATCTTCTCTAAGTCGCCATCAGTAACTTCAATGACCCCTTTCTCTGCATCTGTTTCACATGCACGGTTGTTATCTCTAGGATCACCCTGATTCATGGAAACCATTTTCTTATCTCTGTAAAGTGAAACCAGTTGCATTAACCAGTTATTGGAATCTGTAGAACGTTCTTCATAGAAGTCCCAGTAAACGTTATCGAGTATTTCAACGTGCGGAAACTCTAATAATAACTGTTCCATCATGTTTGGATAAAGAGATTCACCTCTACCCATTGTTGTATCGTATTTGTCAAGCTTTTTCTCTTTATCTGTATGACCCTTGGTATTATACTTCATACCGGTCTTTGTTCTCACACCGAATGATTTAAGACGTTTAGCAGTGATATTCTTTTGTTTAGCTTTACGTTTGATTGCGGCCTTTCTTTGACCTATTTTTCTTTTAAGTCTTTCCATAGGCGTAATAAAGACTTCTTTTGGCTGTCCGGTCTTTTTGTTAATCTGAATACGGTAATTCTTACGAGTAGTATGCCATTTCTTGACCTTCTTTCCATTACGGGTCTTATAGTCGAAATACATCTTCTCGTCAAGCTGTTCAGCCTCAGTAACTTCTGATTCCATGTAGTCTTTAAACGTCATCATTATGTATTATTTATAGTATAAAGAAAACTGATTAAAATATATTCTATAAAAAGGGTTTACAATATAATCAGAATTTACTATATTATGTAATAAGGAGTAGATATGACAAAAGAAAAAATTAAAGAAATTTCTAATAAGCTGGTTGAGTTTGCACGTTATATCGAACAACGAGCTGAACTCAATGAAGATGTCGCGGATTACAAATACCAGTATTATTATGATCAGTTGCTAGAAATTCAGGATGATTTGAGTGAAATGCAAAATGCTTGGTGGTCTACTAAGTCCAACTAGCAATACTTTGGGTGGACATAGCTTTCTGTAAAGGCTACTGAATAACTTTTTTCCACAACAGGCATTTACAAACTCTAAGAATTTTACTATATTAAAAACACAAATTGAAATTAAATCTACTAAGGAGATTCAAATATGTCCGAACCGGTAATTAACTCTGAAATGGCCCCGATGGAACAGCTTATCCGTACGGTGGTAAACGCAGCGAAGAATGGTGGTATTACTGCCCACAACAAGACTGAAGAAGCAGAATCGTGGATTATTGCCACAGAAAATGCTAAGTATAAGGTCGAAAAGGTAAACCGTATGGCAAAAACCCAGCGGAAATTCGACAAGACGAATTTTTATGAAATCAAGGAAGACGGTACCACAAAGGTTGTCAACCTTGGTCAGTGGAAGAAGAAGTTGTTCTACACTCTTCTCTACAATCTGACGAATGACAAGGTGTTCCACAAGATCGATGCGAATCCTGCAAAGATCCGTGAGATTGCTAATGCAATTAAGACAAATCCGTCTTGCTGGACCATGGATGCAGAATCGATTAAGGGAACGATTGACGGTAAGACTATTGAAGTCAAGCGAGACCGAATTGAATATCCGAGTGGCAAGAGTCTGTATCGTGTCAAGCTGTTTGAAGATGGCGTCCAGACTCTCAAGGGCAGTCAGCTGATGAAGCTCTGGAAGTAATCTGAAATAAAACTTAGCATGGAGAATCATTTACAACTAAGGCAAAACATTCTATATTATAACACGTAACAAGAACAAGCATTGAACCTGAAAAATTGTGAACATTGAATAAGTTTCTAAGCGATAATTGACGAATTTGGCTTAGAAACATACTAGTCACTTGTGGCTAGCTAACATTGAATGTTTGTGGTCGGACAGAGCTCACTGATAAGCGTTCCGTAGACTCACATTGAATTTGGATCCCTCAATTGTAGCAGATCTCTGAGAACCAGTTCTTGTATTTCCTATGTCGATGCCTAGCTCTTTCCTGGGTGTCGACATTTTTTATATGGTTGACTGAATAAAAAATTCTGATTATTTTAAGTGTTCGATTGTGATAAAAATTACTATATTATATACATAACGAACAAACAATGAGGTTAAAACAATGGCAACAGTAATCTTCTCTAACATGGGTGATACCGATACAGCTGTCCTGAAGTACATCTGGATGGGTATGCCGAAAGTAAAGGTTGTTGAGATTACGAGAGACACGGTAAATGCTAAGGCTCTGGTAAATGAAGCAATCGAACAGGAACATGACACTCTTATCATGTGTGGTCACGGAACTCCGCAGGGTCTTCTGAATCCGTCTTTCAAGGGTGGAACGTATCTGATTGACAGAACTAACAAGGACAGGATTCGCTGTAATCGAATCATTGCTGTCTGGTGTCATGCAAAGGATTTTGCTGAAACATACGGTGTCAAGGGTTTCTGGTCTTCTATGTTCATCAGTAACTCTGGCGAGGCATCTATGAACGGTATCAAGACTGTATCTGACCAGTCGATTACCGAACAGGAAATTCTTTTCTGCATCCGTCTGAATGAACTGATTCGTAACTACGAACCGATGAAGACTTGGGTTGACACTCTTCGTGAACAGGCTGACTACACTAACCCTGTTGTCAAGTTCAATTACGATGGTCTGAGATACTACAAGGTTGCTCCGACTCCGAAGCCGGTTTACTACGGTGGTTATTACGGAAACTACTACTATGATGATGACTTCGATGAAGTGATGGATGCTGAATCCGCTCGTTGGGGAGTAGATGTCCGTAAGGTTGAAGACACTGAAACGAAGGGAACGAACCTTGTTCCGTATGAACCGAAAGGTGTAGGCGGAATCAGGAAGACCTCTCTGAAGGATGCAACTGTGGTGAAGACTGTGAAGCCTAAGAGACAGGCAGTGAAGAAGGCAAAGCAGTATGCTATCAATGAAGCTGTAATTGACGACTACACTGGTATCAGTCTGGATGAAGAATATCCGCCTGAAGTCTGGGGTTTCCAGGACTAATCCTGATAACTGAATATGAAAAATACAGAAGATGGGATTTACAAAAGTCCCGTCTTTTTCTATATTATACATGTATGAATGATTTTGTAAAAAGACATTGGAGTGGTATCGGTGGAAAACGTCTGTATGAACCTACTGAACCTATTGAAATTGAATGCGATTTGAATAGTGGATCAGCACCGTTTCGCTGTGACTGCAGATTCAAACTGGGTTTGGTTTGTCTTAATGGAATCGTATATAATGAATATGCATCTGACCATTGTGTGAAAATGTCTTATCTGAGTCATAGATACAGAATCAATGGAAAGGTCTATGACCTGCGACAGTATCGTAATAATGAAGAGGCATTTGATCCATTTGTTGCGATGGTTGAAGAGAACATTACTCCGCAAGAAGTAATTGATGTAGAAGATATTGTATTATAAAAGAGGTTAAAAATGGAACAAGAAAAAGATTTACTTTCAACATGTTGTATCTGTGGACATAAGTTCCTTGGATATGGACATAATGCTTCACCGGTCGTTGAGAACGGGTATTGCTGTGACAAGTGCAATTCCGAGAAGGTTATTCCTAAGCGAATGGAAGCTGCACTTAAGGCAGGGTTTGGAAAAGAATGTGTCGAACTCGATTAGGGTTGACATTCTCTGATTTTTTTACTATATTGTAATTATGTCAAAACTTGATAATACAGTAGAGTTATTTAAGAGTCATGGTCTTATCGAATGGGACCATTATCGATATGTATGGACTCCGAAAGCTCATGATTTAGCAGAAAAGAATTGTTATTGTATTGCAACAAACTTTACATGTGATGGTAATCATCCTGATGTAATTTGGTTACAAACGGTTGATGCTGAATTTGGATTTGCTTGGGTAGAAGTAGATGATGAAAAATTCGATGAATATGTGAAAATGACTCTAAAGGTTTTTGATATTAACGTAGAAGATGATATAGTTCCAATTGATGTGGAGGATATAGTTTTATGATTACATTGGATTATATTTGGGAACAGTATGAGGCAAAAGGTTATCTTTGTGGCACAGACCATGATGAATATTCAACTGCAGCAAGACGAATTGCTGAATATAATGGCATTTGCTTAGCAAGATTTGCTTTTCTGGAACATGGTGGAGATGACCCTCAGATCTGGGCTCCGTGTACTAAAGATGGAAAAGGTGGTTGGGATTGGATTTATGGTACTGATGCGGGGTGTTCCATGTACTATGAACAACCAGAATGTCAGAAACGGTTAGGCTGGTTATTACAGATATTAGATATTCCATTTCCTGGTGGATTATTGAAATTTCCTACATTATAATGAGGTAATGTGGTGTTCGATATTATTTGTATTGCCTGCATAATTATGATATTGTTCGGCATTGCTAGAGCATATACTGGATATGGTATCGTAGATGGTATGATTCTAATTGCTGTAGCAGTAGGTATAATGGTTTATTTCTCGGACCCTAATAACTTACCTACCATAGAATCAAAATCGCCCCAGAATGTCGTTTCTATGCAAGATACGGTGCAAGACGATGAGTGTGATTGCGATGAACCTGGTGATCATCATTTCCAGGTTGAAGAAGATTAACAGAAGTCTGAACATAAAAAATACAGAAGATAGGATTTACAAAAGTCCTGTCTTTTTCTATATTATGAATATAAACAACGGAGGCAATAATGATTAAATACGATTCAAATTTCGGTGGTTCTTTGATTGTCGCAGTGATATTCGTCCTGATCATTGCATCATCTATTGCATTTGCGGATGATTCAAAGAAGATCCAAACGACAGGATTCATGGACTTTAACATGTCCGTGCACAGTGGATTCGGTGATAACTATGACGGTATTGCTTTCGGTGGCGGTCCAGGTGCAGAAGTTCTTTATGTCGTCAATGACGGTTTTGCCTTTGGATTAACCGGTAAGACCAATATCAACTATGATAACTATGTCCAATATCCCGAAGGAACGGATGATGTCATAGTAGATGATTACGGTCTATGGACGATTGCTGGTGGTGGTATTGTCTACATGGGTGATGTATTCTATATGGCATATATGGCAATGACAAATCTATGGACATTCCACGAAGATACTTATCTATCCACTCCTGATGGTGATGTAGGAATGAAGAAGGCAAAATACCATATTGATAGTGTAGATTATATACTGGAAATTGGTGCAAGGTTGAGTTATCATGGTGGAATATACATGGACATTACGACTCATCTGGTAGAAACAGAGATTGCTCCTAATAGGTATCAAATTTATATCGGATTGAAGTATTTTATCTAATATAAATAATACATGATTAGAGAAGGACAATTTACACCAGAAATTAAAGATTATCTTAATTCATTACCACCTTGGAAAGATTCTGAACTAGGCCGTGGCTGGATGGTAAACCAGTTTTACACCGATACTTATGAGTTGCGTCGTAAGAATATCGATAAGCTTCCTGATAATCCAACAGCAGAACAAATGGCTGGATATCTCGTTTGCAAGTATGAATGCGAGAATATAACTCTTGAAGAAGCACATATAGTAGGTATGATCTTTAGTGACCTCTATGAATACTGGAATACACATGACCATATGATGATTCCAGAAGAAGTGGTTGATGAGTATATAGCTAAACATGCGGAGGATATATTACCAACTTCAGATTATATTGAATTGGATGACATTCTTCTTTAATTAAGAAACCGGGTTTACAAAAATCCGGTATTTTTCTATATTATAAGTATGGAGTTACGTGAAATAAACGATTACTTATCAAAGAATAATATAGAAATTCGATTAAACCATAAAGCATATTGTTCTAACTTTGAATTGATCGGTAGACCAGAAGCAAAGGATGTTAACCTTCGTGAACCATATTCTTTCCAGGTATTCTATTTAGATCAAAAGGTTCTGGACATAAACCTTACAGGATGGGGAGTGTTTATTATAACATTCCGCGATCCAGATGGATATAAAATCGGTAAAGGTTATATCCATGGTCTACAGAAACTATTAAACTTCTTTGCATCAGATTCTTTTAAGGTTCTATGCGAGCAGGCTATATTAGTAACAGCAGACAATAGGAATCTCTTTACCTCGGCATTAGAGACAGAGATGCTATTGCTGGAGATCTGATCCAAATAATTCTGATATTTTCTATTTTTATAATCAACATAAAATACTATATTTAATAACATGAAAAAGATACTGATGACGATTATATTCTGCACTGCATTTGCATTTGCGGGGAATTTCTTGAAACCAGACGAATCAACGGTAGAAGATTCACCTGATACCGTATACGTCGTAAAGGATGTGGAATATGTTGTCTACTCCTCTGGGTACTATCATCCGAGACCTCCGAGTAAGATCTATCACCGTCATTATCCGGACAGGTGTGTGAATCGGAACTGTTTGCATCGACAGAAACCACTAAAGCAAAGAGTCTATCCCCCGAGGATTTTACGACCGACTCCACCACCGCATAGGCCTGGGCATCGACCACCACCACCGCCTCCACCGAAACATCATGACCATCGGTAAGTATTAAGGTCGACTGAAAAGAAAAATTTAGAATGTAGTTATTTACATCTGGTGATTTAATAACTATATTATACACATAAACAATCAATCAAGAGGTTATAAAAAATGTCTCAAATCACTCTCACTCAAATCAAGTCCGCTTATCCCTATCTCACGTCTGCATTTGACGGTGCTGTTGCTGATTACCGTGCACTCCATGGTCGTTGGAAGCGCCTTAAGGCACATTTGAACTCTCTTCCGAAGCGTGACTCTATTGTTATCATGCAGGACAAGATTGAAATCTTGCAGAACATTCATGAAGTCAAGGAAAAGATGTTGGAACGTCGCCAGTGGATCAAGGCTCATGTCAAGCCGACTGTAGATCAGATCCGTCGAACTGCACATGCTGTAGAAGCTGTGTCTCGTCCCACTCCGTCTGTTGCACCTGTTGTTGCAATCTCTCCGGAAAAGATTGCTCAGCTTAAGCAGTTGATTGACTCCAACCCGGCTGTGAAGGCTTTGCTCCAGGCAATTGCCAGCAAGCTTCCTGCCTAATCTATAAAGTTCATGTTAACCTCCAAAAGACCGGGTGTCGAAAGGCACTCGGTTTTTTATTTAGCTAACAATATCTACTAAGGATAATTGATTAAGAATAATTAGAAGTAATTGTTTTACAATAGCTCCATAAATTACTATATTATGAATATAAACAACGGAGATAATTATGTCATCCAAATTCACAAGACAACAGATTGCAGATATTATTAACCAAGAATTCGGTTTTGATATTGCAGAAGATGATGGCTGTGATGTCGAACTCAACTACCATAAGGATGGATATAAACTTCATGACTGGGTAGTATGTGAGGATGACTTTTATCCGTTTGTTCGAATAGATAAATGGGACAAAGATATTACTATCTGTAGCGAGAATGATAGTGAGTCGGAATCTTATGAAATCAACGACAGTGACTATGTAGATGATTCCGATATAGATTATGAATTCTATCAGGAAGACAATGAATACTACATAGACGAACAGGAAATCATTGATTTTGCTCATCGATTGAAAAGGATATTGAACATTAGTGATGATATATGTTTAGAGGTATCTATAGAAGACCTCTGTCTCTAAGGAAGTCTGAATAAAAAATTCTGTTAATTCTACATTGACAATTATTAAGTATTAAACTATATTTGTAATATCAAAATAAAACAATCGAGGTAAAAACAATGGCAACAGTAATCTTTTCTAATTCGGGGGACACTGATACTGCAGTGCTCCGTTACATCTGGACAGGAATCCCCAACGTTAAAGTGGTGGAAATCAACAAAGATACCTTGAACGCACAGGAACTTGTTGATCAGGCAATTGAAGAGGAACACGATACGCTCATCTGCTGCGGACACGGTTCTGACAAGGGTCTGTTCAATCCTGCAGGGACAGGTTATTCGTTTGCGATTAACCGCCAGAACTACAAGAAAATTAAGGTAAACAGGTTCATCGGTGTTTGGTGTCATGCATCTGAATACGGAGAATCTGTGCATCTTAAGGGATTCTACTCCAGCATGTTCATTTCTAATAAGAATGAAGCGACGACTAATCAGTGCTACAATGCATCTGCTTCTCAAATCACGACGTATGAGATCATGTTTGCGATTGCACTGAATCAGCTCATCCGTAACTATGTTCCGATGAAAAAGTGGGTGAACATCTTGAACAACGGTGGATCTGCTGGTGACATGCCTATCCAGCCGGCTGACAAGACGATTGACGTTGTGAAGTTCAACTATGATGGTCTTAAGTATCTGACTAAGTTCGAAGGTGAAGTTCCTGAATACAATGAATGGGGAAGTGTTTCGTATGCTGGAACTTATACTGGTAACTGGCGGAGAGGTCATTGGGACTATCAACTGAACCGATATGTCTACGATGACGAAGTTGAAACTACCGCTGGCAAGACGACTGTCGGTGAATCTGCTAAGGCTGCGAAGACTGCATCTAAGCGGAAGCCTAAGAAGCACATCGAAGACGAAGACGTCTGGGATGATGATGTTTGGTATGGCAGATACTAATTGAATGTGTTAACCTCGATTGGGCCGGCTATCCGAAAGGGTAGCTGGCTTTTCGTCGTTGATTGCATTAAAAATTCTGTTAAATTTCTATTTAGAATTATTAAATAAAATTCTATATTATGAATATAATCAATCAAACTGGAGATTAAACATGATTCTTGCTCGTTATATCAACTCTTATCAAGACGGAATGGCTCTGAGTCAGGCAGAAGTATTGTATAAAGATCGTGAAACTGCGATCCGTTCTTTGTCCAATGACTACGAACCTTCCGAAATCGACATCAACACCGAAAACTGCAATGAATACGGTTGGGAATTTCAGTCCATCGCTGTCAATGAATAATGAATCGAACCGGTTGTCTGGAATAAAAAATTCTAAGACAATCAGTTTAAAACACTTTCAACATTAACTATATTTACATCGTAAATCAAACAACAAATCACAAACCAAAGAGGTTAAAAATGACTCAGGAACAGATCAACACCCTTAAGAACGAAATCGTCTCCCTCAACAAGCAGGTTGACATCCTCAACAGTGAAGACTTTGCTGACACTGTGCCGGAAATCGAAACTGCGAAGACTGCAATCAAGAACTACATTGCCAAGGCTCAGGCTGAAATCGATAAGTTCGAAGCGGAACATGCTCCGAAGACTGTCAAGATTGAAGGTCTCGAAGGCCTGGAAGAACTCCTTAAGAATCCGATTGTGAAGCAGATTCTTGAACTCTTCCTTAACGGTCTGAAGAACCTCAGCAAGTAGTGTCTGACACAAAAAATTCAAAAGTCCAGGGTTTACACAACTCTGGATTTTTTCTATATTATTCATATCAACAATGTTGTTGATACAATTGGAGATTGATATGAAGATTGAAAACATTAAATGTAACGTTTGTAAGCGTCCGGTTCATTACTGGAATCAAGTTGCTTTGTTCTGGTGGCGATACGGTGCCTGCTGTGTGAAGTGTCAGCGGAAGTTTAAGCGGAAAGCTAAAGCTCATGATGCTGTCTGATGTAATACTTCTGGATATTCTTCATTGACAACAATCAATTAAATTACTATATTATAATCATAACACGGAGGTTATTAAATGAAGTTTACTGCAGACGAAAACAACAGCTCTATCATCATCACGTTCACTGACGACAAACAGTCTGAGTTCATGATGAAACGTTTCTGTAATACCTGGGATTACGACAAAGACGGAAAGAAATTCCGTCTGGATCTGTTAAGTCTGATCAACTGCAAGAACATGTTCTGTGTGTCTGTTGATCCGTGGCATAACTGTCGTGATATTGACGGATTTGAACAGTTCAAACAGTTTGTTCTCCAACTCTCTGAAGGGATTGATGATTAACTATGGGAAGATACTTTAAGATCGGAATTAAATACAAGAATCCAACAGAATTTGGTGATTTTGAGTTAAGTATCTGGGCGGAATCACATCTGTTGGCAAAAGTCAAGGCAACTAAAAAGTTTAACGAGATCATGCCGAATGGTACACTTCTCGGAGTATATTAAGGAGAACTAATCATGAAGAAACAAAAACCCGACTATACCGAACTCCAGTGTAAGAACTTCCTGGAACATGGGTACAACATTGTCCTTACCCAATTTAAGAACGGTCGTCCAGAAGGTGTGTGTGGTCCGTCCAAGTATTATGGTATGATTCATGAAGTCGTTACCTGGCCATCTGTACGATATGTTCCGACTGGATTGTGTCTTCAGAATCTTGCCTCTGAGTACGAAGTCTACAACGGTAATGCAGAACGGAAGGATTTCACCATCCTGTTTTGTAATCCGAAGTCCACTCAAAAACTTACGGTGAACGGATGGACTTTGGATTTGAGTCGATATAATCGAGAACAGGTCATGGAATTCCTTCAGAAACAAGGTATGAAGATCGAACAGTTCGATGTGAAGGTTTAATTATATTAAGGATGTCGGTGTAAATACTTCTGATCATTCTTTATTGACAAAATTCAATTAAATTACTATATTAGTAATAATGATTGACGATTTTGTTAATCATAAATTGGAGAATGAAACATGAAAAAAGAAAACATCAACATCTTTGAAATTATCGGAAGAATCAATAAAGATTACGGTAATCAGGTATATATCCCCCGTTCGTTTCCTTCCGTTGACGTTAAACTGACTTTAGAGAAGAACTTTAACATCATCAAGATTCATACCTACTGTGAAGACGAACCGGAATGTTCTGAAGGTTATCTCACCATCAGTTGGAAATATGACTACAATGAAGAGAATCCGGTCTACCACTTTTCTTATCATCAGGAACAGACTTGTGACGGTGAAACTACGAAGTGGGATGAAATGGATTTTGAATCCACGGACATTCGTGAAGTCGTCAGGATGGTGTTGATTGTGATGGTTGGTGAAGACGAACCCTCTCATGATGACAAACCGGAAAATTGGTCTACTGGTAAATATCCTGAAGATTACTACGAAGAGAGTTATCAAAACTGGACTGGTATTTTTAAAGACCTGGAAAACAAGAAACTCTGTAAGGAATGGGATTAACTGTTAACCTCCAAAGGGTCGGGAGTCAATTAAGACTCCTGACTTTTTTCATTTAAATTAAGTAAAATCCGGCTCCCGTTCTGATGTATAAAGCTACTAATGTTGTCTGACTAAATATAATTCTAGATTTTTTATATACAAAAATTATAAAATTTACTATATTATAAGTATAAAGCAATGTTGCTTTATTAAATGGAAGGTTAACTATGAAAAAAGAATTTTATGAAGATTACACGATGCCTGAAGCAAAACTCACTTATCAGGATGGACTGGAAATAACAGTAGGTTGTTGTTATGACAATGATGATGATCCTGATTACATGCCTGATTATGAATTGTTGTTTAACAAGCACATCTCGTACTCTGATTATGAACTTCTTGCTGACTATCTGAAAGATACAATCAAACCTGAAGATATCAATCTGACTTATGATGAACCTGGTGAAGACAAAACATATACACGAGTTAACATCTTCTTAAATCATGATGTCGATCAAGTTGCAATGAATACTATGTTCATTGATGTGTTAGCTGCAATCAGATGCATATTTATGTGCTGTGATAAATGTGAAATAACAAACTTCTAATTCCAGTAGATTGTGTGTCAGTCAGAGATGACTGACATGCATCCATTCCCATTCCGCGAAATGATGATTGCCATCACTATGACTGTCTGAACATTTTAAATTCTAATTTTTTCATTTACAAAAGTAATAAAATTTTCTATATTATAAGTATGAACGAATGTTCGTTCAGTAAATAGGATGGTTAATATGTATATCAAGACTGAAAAGAAAACCGAAAATCATGGACTGATTAAAGTCACGTTCAATGATAATTATGCGGAAATCGAATACCGACAGCATCATTTCGTTGCACCGAAGATTGTTGTAAACGATTTGTTGTTTGTGCAGTGTGATGATACTGACGAACAGGAAGAAGAATATCAGTTCAAGACTGCTGGATTCTGGCACTGTTATCCGTCTGTCTGGACAGTAGATGATCATAACTGCTGGACGGAAAAGCAAAAGATTGATGATACAGTTGATGCAATCATTGATGCTTGCGATACGTTGCTTGACGAAAAGAAATAATTTAAATGTTAACCTCCTCTGAGCTGGTCGTCTGACCAGCTTTTTCTTTAAGCTACTAGAGTAAAAGCAGTAATCAATAAAGTCTTTATGGAATAAGTAATGGGTTAAGTATTAAGAGTATATTTTATTTGTCCATATTTGAGTTCTGGACCAATTATTTAATTAAGTAGTAGGGAAATAAGTATTAAACCATTAAGTCCTTAAAACTCAATTATGCAAGATTTATATTAAGATTACTGCTTAAAAATAATTCTAAATTTTCTATTTAAAATAATAATAAAAGTTTCTATATTATAAGTATTGAAGTAATGTTGCTTTAATAAAAATGGAGATTAACTTATGCAAAATAAGTTTTTTATTCACAGTCACTTTGAAGGCAAAGATATGACTATTGACGAAAATATCGTCTTGACTGAGAAACAAATTGCTAAATACAGGTCTAAGCTTGAAGAAGTCGATCCTGATTTTGAAGACGTCTACTATAATGACTCAGATGAAGAAGATCTCTACCTTAAAGCAGAATACTTCATTGAAGATCTTGATGATGCAAAACCAATTACTGAAGAAGAAATCAAAGTTCTTGAAAAGTTCATTAAAATCAAAAAAGAATATGACAGAATTGATGATTTCTGTGAAAAAGCTGAAGAGAATTACTAATTGAATTAAGTCGGAGAAATCCGACTTTTACCTTCATCAACGGTAAAATCAGTTAATGATGTAGCTGTTTGATTCTACTAAGATTGTCGGAATTAGAATAATTCTAACTTTTCTATTTAGAATAATACTAGAATTTTCTATATTATAGTCATCAACGATGTTGTTGATTAAAAAGCAGGTTAATTATGAATCAGAATGTCATCTCCACTCTCCTCTCCATTCTCAACGGTCAGACTGTTGATTTTCAGGGTCTTGCAAAGTCTATCTTGAACGGAGTCAAGACCGAATCCAATCCTGATGATCTTGAAAAACTCAAGAATATGATTTCTATCGTCAAAGCGACGGAAAAGAATTCGATTCTCAGTCAGTACATTCCGACTAAAGTCAAAGAACAGACTGACCGAGCTATCATTGTAGCTGAATATTGTTCTCAGGATGAACTTGGTGATCATCTGACGGACGAACAACTCGGTCTGGTTATTGATGATCTTGACGATTTCATCCGTCAGGTCGAAAAGAGTCTGTCGGAACATCTGACGGAAGTTTTGACTAAGGGCGGAATTCGAATCTAATCCTGAATCATCTGACGGAATGATAGAGTAAAATCTATCTTCCGTTAAGTATTTGTCGTTATAATGGTCTTCTGAATATAAAAAATACAGAAGTTATTATTTACAGTTTGATTAAAATTAACTATATTTTAAATGTTCGGATAATTCAGTCCGAACGAAACTGGAAGTTAACTATGATCAAAACTGAAATTCAAAAGAAAATCGAAAACACTGGACTGAAAGTTGACACGACAATTCTTCCGAAAGATCTTTGGATGAAAGATGAACTGTTCCACTGTGTTCTGTCAATCAATGATGACATGCCACAGAGTTTGTTCAATACTCTTCCGAAGATGATTGAACATGCTTACGATGAAGTCTATCTCGTATATGTTCGTCCGAATGTCTCTGACTCTGATGTCTCTGAACTCGTCGACTGGCTGGAAAACAACAAAAAGTTCTGGAAGTCTGGAGACGAACAGTTTCACGACTAACTGACCCGAACCGGAGAAATCCGGTTCTTTCCGTCTATACTTGTAATATCAGTTCATTGAACAGGCAATAGCCAATACTAGAGAAAACTGAACGGAAAAATTCAAATGTTTCTCATTTACATTGAATCAAAAATTAGCTATATTATGAATATAATAACGGAGGTTCAGAATGTATATTATTGGTTCTTTGATTCTTATCTGTGCGGGAACTGTACTCTTGACGACTTCTGTTCCTAACGACAAACCGGAAAACAAAAAGGAGGTTTAATCCATGTCCAAGGCAATGATCATTCTTCTCTCGATTATTGGAATCTTCTTCGTCATCGGTGTTATCGTCGGAGATTACCACTGCACTGTTCATTTCTGCAATGCAATCATGTCCACTGTGAATCTTGCAGCGGATATTGTCAAGACCGAAGCAAAAGGAATTACGTTCGTACTCGGTGGAATTGCAGGATTTGTTGGATAGTTTTTAGAATACCGTCGATTAGCACAATAGCCGACCTACCGTTAAATCGGTTTGAGGAGTGCAAAAGATAAACAACACTGGCAGTGGACTATATGGGTTTGAATCCCATATCGACGGTATTCTGATGTTTTTCATGTTAACCTCCAAAAGATGGCAGAATAGAAATATTCTGTCATTTTTTATTACAAAAACAATAGAATTTTCTATATTATGAATATCAACGATGTTGTTGATTAAAAAGCAGGTTAATTATGAAGAATTTCAAGACAGTTGACAACTTTGACATGAACAAGTTCGGTTTCAAGACCGCAAAAACCAAGAAGTTTGTTGTCGTCGATTACGAAGAAGATGCAGACGGAATCAACTATTTTGAAGACGAAGCAGAAATTGACGGTTACAAAGACAATTCGATCGGTTCTGGCAATGCAAAAGCGTTCGATTCGAAAGAAGATGCAGAAAAGTTCATCGAAGCAGATGCAAACCAGTACAAGAAAGATGCCGAAGAAGATACAGAACTTGGTATCGGCATTGAACTGCTTGCATTGCCGAATGATACGTATGTTGCTGTCGGCACGACGTCATTCTGCAAGTTCTGGAAAATTGTTGAAGTCTTCGACATCAAGCATGAATAGTCTGAACGAAAAATCAGAAGAAGATTGGCTTACAATAGTCAATCTTTTTTCTATATTATAATCATAACACGGAGGTTATGAATGTCTTTTCTCGGATTTCTTCTCTTCATCTTCAATGTGGTTGTGACGGTTATTGTAGTCGGAAAGGTCGGTAACAA
>Ga0247610_10003855_pt1 | contig 16223 bp, 10 predicted proteins | sample 174DNAGHGhighgp2_FD_193483 | JGI IMG/M metagenome (GOLD analysis project Ga0247610, IMG submission 193483) | Sheep rumen microbial communities from Palmerston North, Manawatu-Wanganui, New Zealand - 1742 DNA GHGhigh gp2 | ecosystem: Host-associated > Mammals > Digestive system > Stomach > Rumen... | reverse complement strand
CTTGTGGTTCAGCCCTACCTTCAATGCTAAAGGGTACAAATGTTAAAATTATTGGTCAAGCTGGCGCAGGTGGAGCATCTCCTATAACAAGCTTTACTGATGCTTCAGGATTTGGATATAAAACATCAGGTCAATTTGGCGTATGTTATAAGGATGGAGATACTTATAAAACAATTGAAAATGGTGTTCCTGTAGATTATGAAATTAAAGAAGATTTGTGGTATGATTATCCAAATTTAACAAAGAAAATTGATGAAATTGTAGCACAAAACAAATAAAAAGAGGAGTTAGTTTTTATGAAAAAAGTTTTTGGTTTTATATTCACATTAGGATTAGTTTTTGCAATATCTTCATGTAATAAGGATGCTAATGTTAATCAAGAAGAAGATGGAAGATATACAATTTATAAGCTTGCTAAAGAAAGTAATTATCAAGGAAGCTATGAAGAATGGTTAAATTCAATTAAAGGTGATCAAATTGAAATAAGCGTAATTGATAATTCTTTAAAATGGAAGTATTCTACAGAGCCAGCAACAGCTTATAGAACATTAGTTAATTTAGCTACCTTAAAGGGAGAAAATGGAAAAGACGGTACTAATGGAAAAGATGGTACTAACGGTAAAGATGGTATAAATGGAAAAGATGGCACTAATGGAAAAGACGGTACTAACGGTAAAGATGGTATAGATGGAAAAGACGGAAAAGATGCTAAAGAAGTAAAAGATATTTCATCTATTAAGGTTGGAAATACAACAATTTTTACATTTAAATTTGATGATAATACTGAAATAAAAACTGAGCTTGTTGAAAAGAAAGAAACTATCAGAAAGGTTAATTCAACAACAAAAGAAGTTAATGCTTATAAATCTTTTAAATTTTCTTCAGATTCATCTTATTATGATGTTGTTTTAAATGAAGAAGAATTCCAATTAGGAAAATATAATTTAAGATTTGTAGAAAATGAATCATTAGTTCCTTATATTTCTTTAGATGAAATGTCAAAGCTTTTAAATAAAGCTTTAATTAGTGACGCTGAATCTAAGGTTAAAGAGGTTGATGGTTGTTCTATTTGGACATTAAAAAAGGATACTTTAAATGCTTTAATAAAAATTGATCCAATTAATCAACAAATAATGGTTAGTGGTGCAGTTGAAAATTTTTATAAGCCTGCAAAGGATCATTCAAAATATTCATTAACTTTTAATTCTAAAACTACTGTTGAAGCAATTAATCCAAATCCAGTAACTTATTTAAGCTATGAAGCAACAGATTTTACAACTTTCAAAGAAAATGATGTTAATTATTATCCTTTTGGATTATTAAATAAAACATTAGCTTATTTTACAAATCATAAATTTTTCTATAATTATTATAATATTTATGAATATGATGATTTCACAAATTTAACTCAAATGGATATATATGAGAAGCAAGGCGATGAGAATTCATTTAATGTAATGGGTCAAATGGAATCTTATATTACTGCAAATTATCCAGAAATTGATGCTGCACAGCATAATAAGATGCCTTTATATTTACGTTATAATAATAGATCAGAATTCATTTATGAATTTGAAAATTTCTATGGCTTAGCTTCTACAAGAAATATTAAATCAATGAAAACTTATTTTGAAAATTATGGAATTTATGATGAAATGATTGATGAAAATTCTGTTATAAGAGGAAAAGCTTATAGTAAGGCAGCATTCATTTTAGAAGATAATCATACCGCTAAAGCTAATACATCATCAACTCCTTGGGGAGAAGATAATGGTGGAGCTGGTGTTGAAAATGCAATCGCAAGTAAATTAGTTGCTGAAAGAAGAAAATTTGGTACATTCTTAGCCAGTGAAAGAAAGAAGGCTTTAAAGGCTGCAGGTAAAGAAGAGGATGATAAATTCGCTATTTTATATTCAGCTGATGGTGAAACTGCATATTTCTATTTTGATTCATTCGATGGTTCAACTAATGCATATAAAAATGGTGTTAAAAAAACAAATGATGAATTGGCAAAAGAAGATTCATATTATTTCTTTATTAAGCAATTAAATGAAATTAAAGCTCATAGAACAACTGTTGAAGGAAATGAAGTTAAAGTTAAAAATGTAGTTATTGATGATTCCCAAAATGGTGGTGGCTATGTTTATATTTTAGGTAAATTATTAGCTTTAATTTCAAAAGATAATAAAGCTGTTTTAACTACTCAAAATGAATTAACAAAAGAAATTTCCAAAACAACTTTTCAGGTTGATTCAAATGAAGATGGTATATATGATGCAAATGACGCATATGGTAATGATTTTGATTTTTATATTTTAACAAGTAATCAATCATTTTCTTGTGGTAATGCTTTACCAGTTGTTGCATCTTCTTACTCTCATGTAAAAATTATTGGTGATAGAAGTGGTGGAGGAGAATGTGTTGTTGATCAAGGCTTATTATCTAATGGAATCTGCTATTATCATTCTGGTGTAGAACATTTAATTACATATGATGAAAAGACTAAAGAAATTAATGGTGTTGAGGATGGAAAAGACGCTGTTGGTGATTTATCATTTGCTGATTTTTATAATATAGAAGTCTTAAATCAATTAATTAAAAAATTAAAATCACAAAATGTTTAAATAAAAAAAGAATTCAGGAAAATAAATTCCTGAATTTTTTTTAATTATGAAACTAAATCATCTAAATCATATTCTTTAAATAAATGATATATTTTTGATGGAATTTCAACTTCAAAATAAGTACCTGTTGCTTGAAATTCCTTTTTATAAATAATTGCTTTTTCTTCTAATATGTTTGATAAATTTCCTTTATTATATGGAATTAATAATCTTGCATTAAAAGAATTAGAAGATATTTCTGATAATATTTCTGTAATTAATTCATTTAAATTTAATTTTGTTTTATTTGAAAATTTAATTGTTTTTTTACCAATTATATCTAATGATTCAGAAATTGTATTTTCCCATTTATTTAATAAGAAAATAGTTGGAATATCTAATACCTTTAACATTTCTAAAACACCCATAACAACACTATATTGCGTTTTAATATAAGCAGAAGAGGAGTCAAGAACAACTATTATTAAATCTGAATATTTTATTTCTTCTAATGTTTGGAAAAAAGAATTAACTAAGCCATGAGGAAGCTTAGATACAAATCCTACTGTATCAACTAAAATAAAATCTTTATTATCAATTGTTATTTTTTTATTTGCTGTATCTAGGGTTGCAAAAAGCTGATCCTTTGCTAAAACCTGTTTTTCTGAACCAGAATATTCTAAAATTGTATTCATTGTAGAGGATTTACCTGAATTAGTATATCCAACTAAAGAAACAATTGGTATATCATTTCTTTTTCTTCTTTTAATTTGTTCTGATTTCATTTTTTTAATATTTAATAATTCATTTTTAATATGATTTATTTCAGACATTAAATGACGTCTATCAAGCTCTCTTTGAGTTTCACCGGCACCCTTATTATATAATCCTCCACCAATTCTAGATTCTTCACCCTTCATTAATTCAATACGAGGTAGAAGATATATATCTTTAGCAAGCTTAACTTCTAAGCTTGATTCTTTTGTTTTAGCTCTTTGTTCAAATATTTTTAATATTAAATAGCTTCTATCAATAACTTCCTTTTTTAAAGCTTCTTCTAAATGCTTTAATTGTGATGGTGTTAATTCATCATTAAATATTACCATATCAGCATCTGTAGCTGAAATAGCTATTATTAATTCATCAATTTTACCAGTTCCTATATATGTTTTAGCATATGGAGAATCAAGATTTTGAGTAAGCTTAAAAACAGTTTCTATATCTAAAACTTTAGCCAAAGCTTCTAATTCGGCTAAAGAATATTCTATATCATATTTATCATATTTTGTTGTAACACCAACTAAAATTGCTTTCATAAAATCACCATTTATAATTATATCATTTTAATAATGATTGTGGTATAATACTTTAGGGTTTGACGGTAAAAAAATACTAATTTTTTTAAAAGGAGAAATACAGGGATGATCGAAATAAAAAATGTTAGTAAATATTACAACAATAATGGCGTCGTAACTTTAGGATTAAGAAATATAAATCTTAATTTTGATAAGAATGAAATTGTTGCCATAGTTGGTGAATCTGGTTCTGGTAAATCAACATTATTAAATGTTATTTGCGGAGTAGATTCATATGAAGAGGGAGAAATAGTTTTTGAAGGATATGAAACTAGTTATTTTAACCGGGAGGATATGGATACATTTAGAAAGAAGAATGTATCTTTCATTTATCAAAATTATAACATTATAGATTCTTATACAGTCTTAGAAAATGTTATGTTTCCTTTATTAATTAATGGTTATGATAAAAAGGAAGCAAAAAAAAGAGCTTTAGAATTAATTGAAAAGGTAGGCCTTTCTCACCGTGTACATAATAGGGGTGTTAAATTATCTGGTGGTGAAAAGCAAAGATGTGTTATTGCGCGTGCTTTAGCAACTGACGCACCTATTTTAGCTTGTGATGAACCAACAGGTAATCTAGATAGTAAAACTGGTGAAGAAATAATTAAATTAATAAAGGAAGTATCAAAAGATAAATTAGTTTTAATTGTTACTCACAATTATGAGCAGGTTGAAAATATTGTAACAAGAACTATTAAGATGGCTGATGGTGAGGTTATATCTGATTCTAATGTTAATAATAATGTTACAAAAGAAATTAAAGATGGAGATATTTTTGATAAAGAAAATAAAACAATAAAATATAAAACAATTGCGGGAATAGGATTAAATAATTTAAGCTCTACTCCAAAGAAAAATATTTTTGTTTTAATGGTTTTATTAGTCTTATCTTTAATCGGTTTAGTTTTATTTGCTAATTGCTTTGAATCAGCAAAATTATCTCAATATAATGCATACGAAGGATATAATAATACCTTAAGAGAAAGAATAATTATTTATGAAAAAGATCATAAATCATTCGACCCTAAATTATTTGATGGATATGAATATTATATTAATTCTTTTTATGAAGATGAAGGTGTCAATGTAAGCCTAGATACAAATGGCAATGTATATTTTTATGCAACATGCTATATGACAACTCATATGCCATATAATATTACTAAGAATGTTGGCTCAAAAGATATTTCAAATGGTGGAGTATATTTAGTTTTACCTGATTCATATTATTTAGATACATATGAAGAAAAAGCAATCATAGATGGTTCTATCCACTTAAGTAGTTATGTAAATTGCTATATTGATATTGTTGGAATAGGTCGTTCAAATGAAATATTTAGTCCTCTTTTAATTTGTAAAAAAGATTTATTATTAGATTCTGGTACTTATTTATATGAATATAATTTTGCAAAAATTGATTGTGAAGACGGAACAAGAGAAATAAAAGTAACATATGATTCAAGTGTAACTAAACCAACAATTGAATTATATCAAGCAAATGTTAATGTCAAGAATTTTTCTCTCATGCCAATGTTAAAAAAATATGAGATGTATGATTTTTCATATGATGTTAATATGCTAGAAGTAAAAAAAGCAGAACATGATTCAGTTAAATTACCAACTGATTTTTTAGAAAATACATGTTATGAATTAACTATATATGCCAATGATTTCAAAAAAATTGAAAAAATAGCTCAAAATAATAATTTAAGCTATATAATTCCATCTAAATCAGGAACTAATTTGACTTCATTTTCATTTGTATCATTCATTTTTGCGATAATTTATTCATCATTAATAATGATATTCTTAGTATTTATTAGCTATGCTGTTTTAAGCAAGGTTTATCAATCTAGAAGAAGAGATTATGCAATTATGAGATCTTTAGGTATGATGAGACCTCAAATGGCTAAAATAATGCGATTTGAAGTTGTAACAATAGGCTTTGTTGCTTCAATTTTGGCTATTATAATTTTTATAATAATTGGTTTTGCAACTAATGTTGCGGCAAGTGTTATATTTGCGACATTTACGCCTTGGTTTGTCATTTTATATTTCTTATTTATGTTCTTATTTGATTTGAGGTTAGCGAATAGGTTTAATAAAAAATTATTTAAATTCTCAATCACTAAGACTATAAAGGAGGTATTCTAATATGATAAAGGTTAGTAATTTAAATAAATATTATAATAAAGGAAAATCTAATCAAATTCATGTTATTAATGATACATCACTTGAATTACCTTCTAAAGGATTAATTACTTTCTTAGGACATTCAGGTTCAGGTAAAACTACATTATTAAATGTTATTGGTGGATTAGATAAATCATCTAATGGAACAATTGAATATGATGATGTTAAATTTAATAAATATAATATGTCTAAGGTTGATAAATATAGATCTGAGCATATAGGATATGTATTTCAAAATTATAATTTATTATTAGAAGAAACTGTTTATGATAATTTAAGAATTGCCCTAGATTTAATTGGAATAACTGATTTAGAAGAACAAAATAAAAGAATTGAATATTCTTTAAAGGCTGTTGGCATGTATAAATATAGAAAAAAGGTTGCTTCATTCTTATCAGGTGGACAACAACAAAGAGTTTCTATTGCCCGTGCTTTAGTTAAAAAATCAAAAATAATTATTGCTGATGAACCAACAGGAAACTTAGATAGTAAAAATACTATGGAGGTTATGAATATTTTAAAAAAGATTTCAGAACAAGCTTTAGTATTATTAGTTACTCATGAAAATAATGTTGCTGAATTCTATTCAGATTTAATTTATGAAATTAAAGATGGTAGAATCATTGATAAAAAAGAAGTAAATGGTGATGTTACATTTGATACAAATGAAGATAATTCAACTATTTATTTAAAGGATTTAAAGGAAGATGAATTTAAAACTGAATTAGGTAATATTATAATTCATTCTGATACAGATGAGCCTTTAAAAATTAATTTAGATATTATTATTAAAAATGGTAATATTTATCTTAATTCAGATAAGCCAATTAAGCTTTTAGAACAATCTAATTTAAAAATAGTTAATGATAATTATAAAGAAATGAAAAGAGAAGATATTTCATCTTTTGATTATGATACATCTTGGTATAATGATACAAAGGGTGAAAAGAAAAAATCTAAAAAATTTATTAAAAGATTAAAAAATTCATTCATTTCATTTAAGGCTGTTGGTAAAAAACAAAAATTTTTATATATTTGTTTAGGCTTAATTGGAGCCATAATGGCTATAGCATTTTCTTTATTAACAAATGCTATAACATTTGATTTATCTACTTATATGTATTCAAAGAATATAAATTATTTATATAGAAATGGTTCTAATTATTATAATAGCTTTTCATCAATCGTAGAGGAAGCTTATCAAAATGATGAAATTGAAGATATATATTGCATACAATATGGAAATGTAATTTATGAAGAACAAATAACTATGGGTTATTCAGTTAAAGAACAATTCTATGCAGCAATAGTCCCAAGCCTTGATTATAATACAGAGATGTTATTAGGAGATGCTCCTAAAAATAAAAAAGAAATAGCAGTTTCTAATGATATAGCATCAACTATTGCTAAAAAGGCAAAAATAGATATTAATAATGTTATTAATAAAAATGTAAAAATTAATGATATTGAATATAAAATCACAGGGATAACTAAAAATACAAATTTATTTGTTAATATGTCTTTAGATTCTTTTGAACAAGATTTTAATGAAGATATGTTTGTATCTCGTGATTTAGGATTTATAAGCTGGTATAAATATAAAACAACAACAAATTATATAATTGATAATAAAGAAATTGATTCAATTTATGATTTTATGAATAAAAATTATGTAACATATGAAATAGAAAAAGGTCAAGATGTTGATTTAAATAGTGATGATATTCAAGCTTTAGTTTCACCTTCAAGTGATTTTAGAATCGGAGATTCAATTTCACTTGATATGAATTTAAAGGCTAAAGTTGTAGGATATTATAAAAATTATGATTTTGGTGGAGATTATTCTATTATTATAAATAAAGATGTAAAGGTTTCATATGTTGGAATGAGTGGTAATTTCATTTTTAATGATTCTAAAAACATTAAATTAAAGGAAGGTAAATATCCTACTTCTAAAAATGAAATAATTATTCCATTTAATTTAGATTTAGATTCAGAATTAAATACAAATATTAATTTAAGTGGAAAGAATTATAAGGTTGTTGGTAAATTTATTGCAGGAAATGATTTTTGTAATTCATATTTATTGAATATTTCTGATTATACATTTTTGAATAGATATGCATCAAATTTTACATATAAAATAAATGATGATTTAAAATTTAATGAAAGATTAGCTTCAAATGATATACAAAATCTTAATATTTATGAAACTCAATTAATAAGTGTTAAGCAATCTAGAAAAGAATTTGTCAATGTATTTTTAGGTATATTTTCTGTAACAGTTGTTGTAGCATCACTTTTTGTATATTTTATTATGAGAAGTAAAATGCTAACAGATATTTATAATATTGGTGTTTATAGATCACTTGGTGCTTCACGCTTTAGAATTAATCGTAAATATTTATCAGATATTTTAATTTTAGCAACATTTACATCATTTATAGGATATTTAATAGGAGCAATTTCTTATTATGGAATATCAGAAATTGTAAATAATGTTTCTTATACATACTTAAAACAATCTGTTTTGATGAATAATTTTGGAATAATGACATTAGGTGTTTTAGCATTATATGCTGTTTTATTCTTATTTGGTATGTTACCAATTGTTTTATTACAAACTAAGACACCTTCAGAAATCATCGCAAAATATGATATCTAGAAAAAAATAGCATTTTATAATATAATTAATATATAAAGCTATTTTCAAATGAAAGAATAGGTGAGTATTATGGTTAAAATTATTGTTGATTCTACTCAAGATTTAACAAAAGAAATATTAGAAAAAAATGGTGTTGAAGTAGTACCTTTATCAGTTAATTTTTCAGATGGAGAATCATATTTAGATGGTGTAACAATTCAAACTGCAGAGCTATATGAAAAAGTAAAAATTAAAAAAGAATTACCAAAGACTGCAGCTGTTACAGTTGGTACTTTAATTGAAATATTTAAAAAGCATATTGATAATGGTGATGAAATAGTTTATACAGGTATTTCAGCTCAAATGTCTAGAAGCTATGAAAATGCCTTACTTGCTAAAGAAGAATTAGAAACTGATAAAATTTATGTTGTAGATTCTAAAAATTTATCAACAGGTATTGGTCTTTTAATTTTAAAAGCAATTAAGGATAGAGATAGTGGCTTATCAGCAAAAGAAATTGCTGCTAATATGGAAAGAAATAGAGAATTAGTTTTATCACAATTTGCGATAGAACAAATGGATTATTTATATAAAGGCGGAAGATGTTCTAGTGTTGCTAAAATATTTGGATCTATTTTAAAAATAAAGCCTATTATTTTAGTTAGAGATGGTAAGATGCATGTTGGTGCAAAGCCATTAGGAAAAATAACTAAAGCATTAGATATTATGATTAAGCAAATAGTAGATGATAAGGATAGATTAGATACTGATCATATCTTAGTTACTCACTCTATTGCTCCTGAATCAGCAAAATATATAATTCCAAGATTAAAAGAATTATTCCCAGGTGTAGATATTATTGAAACTGTTGCAGGTTCTGTAATTGCATCACATTGTGGACCTGGTACAATTGGTATTTTATATATGGTAAAAGATAATAAATAATATAAGGAGATTTAGGTCTCCTTTAATTTTGCTTGAATTATATATAAAATTTTTTAAAAATATTGAAATTTAATGCCAGTTTTAATATAATATTAAAGGAATTTTTAAATTTTTACTCGAAAGGTTGTGTAAACTATGGGAAGAGCCCATGAAGTACGTGCAGCATCAATGGCTAAGACTGCTGCGATGAAATCAAAAAAATATGCTAGATGGGGAAAAGAAATTTTCCAAGCAGCTAAGGCCGGTGTACCTGATCCAGAAATGAATCAAAGCTTAAAGAAGGTAATTGAAAAAGCTAAGAAGGATCAATGTCCAGCAGAAGTTATCAAACGTGCAATTTCTAAAGCACAAGGTGTTGCATCTGGTGCATCAAAAGAAAAAGTATATGAAGGTTATGGTCCTGGTAATGTAGCTATGATCGTTGAATGCTTAACAGATAACGATAATAGAACATTCACTGAGGTTAGAACTGCATTTAATAGAACAGGTGGTACTATTGGTACTGCAGTAAGCTATATGTTTGCAAGAAAAGCTCAATTTGTAACAAGCTCTTTAACAGAAGATGAAATTATGGAAATCTTAATGGAAGCTGGTTTAGATTTTGAAGATTTAACTACTCAAGAAGATGGTTCTGTTCAATTATTTGCCGCAACAGGTGATTTCAATGCTATTAAAGAAGCATTAGAAGCTGCAAAACCAGAAATCGAATTTGATGAATGTGGTGTTAATCTAATTCCTTCAACTTATGTTGATTTAGATGAAGACCATGAAGCTAAATTTAGAAGATTATTAGAAGCATTAAGCGAATGTGATGATGTTTCTGAAGTATATCATAATGCTAATTTAGCTGATGATTCAGAAGAATAATTTATAAAATTAGAAGCAATATTTGCTTCTTTTTTTTCGTTTAATATAATGATATAATTATTTCCGTTAAAGGAAGTGTTATTTATGTTTTCTTATTCTAGAAGAGCTTATTATCATGAAACAGATCAAATGGGAATAATTCATCATGCTAATTATTTAAAATGGATGGAAGAGGCTAGAATTGCTTTAATGGATAAGCTTGGATTTTCATATAAAAAAATGGAAGATTTAGGAGTAATTTCTCCTGTTACAGCAATAGATGTTGAATATAAAAATCCAACTAAATTTAATGATGAAGTAATTGTTAATGTTAAAGTATTAGAATATAGTGGCGTTAAATTAACATTTGAATATGAAATAATTAATAAAGAAAATAATGTTTTAAATGCAATTTGTCATTCTAAGCATTGTTTTATTATGAATGGTAAAATTATTTCTTTAAAAAGAAACTTAATCGAATTTCATGATGCCTTCATGAAATTTATTGAAGGTGATAAATAATGGATATAATATTAAAATCATCATCTCCAAGAAGAAAAGATTTACTTAAAGAGATGGGATATGAATTTGAAATAAAAGTATATGATGTAGATGAGACAATGGATAATAATTTATCTCCTTTTTTAAATGTAAAGCTTTTAGGTTTAAAAAAAGCTTCTGTTAAAAAGGAAGAAGATTATGGAAAAATATTAATTGGCTGTGATACGATTGTTGTTTTAAATGATCATATTTATGGTAAGCCTAAGGATGAAAATGATGCATATAATATGTTAAAATCCTTAAGTGGTAAAATGCATTATGTAGCATCAGGCTTAGCCGTAATTTATAAAGATAAAATATTTAATGATGTTGAAATATCAAAGGTATTTTTTAAAAAATTAAGTGATAAGGATATATATGATTATATAAAAACAGGTGAATGCTTTGGCAAGGCTGGTGCTTATGCAATTCAAGGTATTGGTAAATCGTTAGTTGATCATTATGAAGGATCATTAAATAATATTATTGGTCTTCCTACTGAATTATTATCTAAATTTTTAGGTGAAATAAATGAAATGGAAAATTAGAGATGTAATTATTCCTAATAAATTAGTTTTAGCTCCTATGGCTGGTGTAACAAATGAAGCATTTAGAATTATTTGTAAAGAATATAATGCTGGACTAGTTATGGCAGAAATGGTTTCTGATAAGGCTATTGGTTTTCAAAATAAAAAAACATTAGGAATGACAAAAGTTAATAAAATAGAGCATCCTATTTCAATGCAAATATTTGGTAGTGATGTTGAATCAATGGTTAATGCTGCAAAATATATTGATGAATATAGTGATGCTGATATTATTGATATAAATATGGGATGTCCTGTTAATAAGGTTGCTAAAAAGGCTTTAGCCGGTGCTTCACTTTTACAATATCCAGATAAGGTTTATGAAATTGTTAAAAATGTAGTTGAAGCTGTTAAAAAGCCTGTTACAGTTAAAATTAGAGCTGGCTGGGATAGTGAGCATATTAATTGTGTAGAAATAGCAAAATTATGTGAAAAAGCAGGTGCTTCTGCAATTACTGTTCATGGAAGAACAAGATCTCAAATGTATCAAGGTAGGGCAAACCTAGATTATATTAAAGCTGTTAAAGAAGCTGTATCTATTCCTGTTATCGGAAATGGAGATATTGTAGATATTGAAAGAGCTAAACATATGTTTGAATACACAGGCTGTGATGCTATCGCAATAGCACGTGGGGCTTTAGGTAATCCTTTTTTATTTAGAGAGCTTGATGCTTATTTTAATAAGGGTGAGGTTATACCTAAGGCAACAAATTTTGAAATTTATGAAACAATTGTTAAGCATTATAATTATTTATTAGAATTAAAGGGTGAGCATCTTGCTATGCTTGAGATGCGTAGTCATATATCTTGGTATATAAAAGGAATGCCTGGTTCTGCTAAAATAAAAGATTTTTGTAATAAGCAAACAGATTTTAATATTGTATTAAAAACAATAAAAGAGTATTTGAATGTATAATAATTTATATATTTATAATATATAAAAAAAATTAATCGCTTTCACGGTTTTTAGTATTTACGAAGTAAATAAGTTGTGTTAAAATATTAGGGTATTTGAATTTGGTATAAATGCTTTAATATGGTAAGCAAGTCTCTACCCTAGACCGTAAATACTAGGACTACCAAATTAATAAAAGAAAGTCTTTAGAGACACTTGGATCGGAGTTTTTGATGATAAAACAATTGATGCAAGTTAATAATATTTTAAAGCCATTTTTTAATGGTTGTTTTAAAACACGCTATATTGGACAACATTTATAATATATGTTGTCCTTTTCTTATTTTAAAGGGGTGTAATTATGAAGACAATTGGAATAATTGGAGGCGGGCAATTAGGAATGATGCTTGCTGAAGAAATTCATAATTTAGGTACTAAAGCTATCTGCTTAGATCCTAATCCAAAATGTCCTGCAAGCTTTGTTTGTGATGATACTGTTGTATCTGAATATAATGATATTGAAGGATTAAAAAAATTAGGTGATATGACTGATTGCTTAACTTATGAATTTGAAAATGTTCCTGCTAAAGAATTAAATTATATAGTTTCTAATTATAATATTCCTCAAGGGGTTAAACCACTTTTTGATTCTCAAAATAGAATTAGAGAAAAAGAAAATGCTAAAAATTTAGGCTTAAATACTCCTAAATTTAAAGCTATTAATAATTTAGCTGACCTAGAAGAAGGAATAAAAGAAATTGGATTACCTTGTGTATATAAAACAACAACATTAGGATATGATGGTCATGGGCAGGTTTTAATTAAGTCAGAAGATGACATAAAGCGTGTTATGCCTTATTTAGAAGGTGAAGGTATTTTAGAAGAATTTATAAAATATGATTATGAAACTTCTATTATAATGGTTAGATCAAATAATCAAATAATTTCATTTCCTATGACTAAAAATTATCATAAAAATGGTATTTTAGATTTAGTTGTGGCAGATAGGGTAGAACCTATATTTGAAAAAATTAAAAATGATTCATATCAATTTATGGAGCGTGCTGGTTATTTAGGAATTTTAACAATTGAATTTTTTGTTAAAGGTGATAAATATTATTTCAATGAAATGGCGCCTCGTCCTCATAATAGCGGACATTATACTATTGAAGGTTGTACAACAAATCAATATAGGGAATTAGCTAAATTCTTGCTTGATATGAAATTAGAGGAACCTAAATTAAAATCTAAAACGATAATGAAAAATATTTTAGGTTTTGATTATGATAATATGAAGAAAATTAAAATTAATGATGATATTCATATTCATGATTATCATAAAGCTGATGTAAGAGAAAGAAGAAAAATGGCTCATATTACATTTACTAATATGGATATTGAGACATATGATGATAAATATAAAGGATTATTTGTAGGAGGAAAAAATGAATAATTATCGTATTTATGTTGAAAAGAAGGAAAGCTTTAGAGTAGAAGCGTTAAGTCTTCAAGCTGAATTAAATCTAAATTTAGGATTAAATCTTAAGAATTTAAGATATGTTAATGTTTATGATTTATTTGGATTTGAAGAAGATTTACTTGAAAAGGCTAAATATCAAGTATTTGGAGAAATTGTTACTGATAATGTAACATTAGAGCTTGATTTAAAAAATAAAAAATATATTGCGATTGAATATTTACCTGGACAATTTGACCAAAGAGCATCTTCAGCTATTGATTGTGTTAAATTAATAGATCCAAATGCTAAAATTAATATTAGAAGTGGTAAGATTGTTATTTTAGATGATTCTTTATCAAATGAGGATTTAGAAAGAGTAAAAAAATATTTAATTAATGCTGTTGAAGCAAGAGAAAAGGATTTAAATCAATTATCAGATTTAGAAGAAGCTCCTATTAAGCCTGTTGAGGTTTTAAAGGATTTCATTAAAATGTCTGATGATGAATTAGATTCATATGTTAAAAAAATGGGTCTTGCGATGAATAAGGATGATTTAAAATGTGTTGTTGAATATTTTAAATTAGAAAATAGAGATCCTTATGAAACAGAATTAAGAATATTAGATACATATTGGTCAGACCATTGTAGACATACTACATTTGGTACTGTATTAACAGATATTAAAATTGATGATTCATTCATGAAAAAAGAACTTGAAGAATCACTAGATTTATATAAAAAGATTAGAAAAGATTTAGGTAGAGAAGAAAAGAAATTATGCTTAATGGATTTAGCAACAATTGGTGCTAGATATTTAAAGAAAATTGGTAAGCTTAATGATTTAGAAGAATCAGAAGAAAATAATGCTTGTTCAATTTTTGTTACAGTTGATGTAGATGGTAAAGATGAAAAATGGTTATTACAATTTAAAAATGAAACTCATAACCATCCTACTGAAATTGAACCATTTGGTGGTGCATCTACATGCTTAGGTGGTGCAATTAGAGACCCTCTTTCTGGTAGAGCTTATGTATATCAAGCAATGCGTGTTACTGGTGCTGGAAATATTTATTTAGATGTTAAAGATACATTAAAAGGTAAATTACCTCAAAGAATTATTTCTACTAAGGCTGCTGCAGGTTATTCATCATATGGTAACCAAATTGGTCTTGCTACAACACATGTTAGAGAAATTTATCATGATGATTATGTCGCAAAGCGTTTAGAGGTTGGAGCTGTTGTTGGTGCTGTTAAGGCTGATGTTATAAGAAGAGAATCTCCAGCTGCTGGTGATATCATCCTTTTATTAGGTGGAAGAACAGGCCGTGATGGTATTGGTGGTGCAACAGGTTCATCTAAAGAGCATACAACTAAATCTATTGAAGTATGCTCAAGTGAAGTACAAAAGGGTAATGCACCTGAAGAAAGAAAGATTTCTCATTTATTTAGAAGACCTGAGGTTACTAAATTAATTAAAAAATCAAATGATTTCGGTGCTGGTGGTGTATCAGTTGCGATTGGTGAGCTTGCTCCAGGCTTAGAGATTTCACTTGATAATGTTCCTACTAAATATTCAGGATTAAATGCTACAGAGCTTGCTATTTCTGAATCACAAGAAAGAATGGCTGTTGTAGTAGAAGAAAAGGATGTTTTAGAATTCATGAAATATTGTCATGAAGAAAATATTGAAGTAACTAAGGTTGCTGTTGTTACAAAAGAAGCAAGATTAGTTATGAATTATAGAGGAAGAAAGATTGTTGATATTTCAAGAGAATTCATTGATTCAGCAGGTGCCCTACATTATGCAAATGCTTTAATTGACCCAGTTGAAAATAAAAATCCATTCATTAAAGAAGAAAAATCAATTAAGGATAGAGTATTAGATACTTTAGCTGATAATAATGTTACAAGCCAAAAGGGCTTAATTGAAATGTTTGATTCAACTATTGGTGCATCAACAGTTTTAATGCCATTTGGTGGTAAATTACAACAATCTGAAACTCAAGTATCAGTTCAAAAGCTTCCTGTTAAGGATAAATTTACAAATACAGCATCTATTATGGCATATGGTTATAACCCATTCATTGCTAAATGGAGTCCATATCATGGTGCTGAATATGCTGTAATTGAAGCATGCGCAAAGGTTGTTGCTG
>Ga0247610_10003852_pt1 | contig 16225 bp, 10 predicted proteins | sample 174DNAGHGhighgp2_FD_193483 | JGI IMG/M metagenome (GOLD analysis project Ga0247610, IMG submission 193483) | Sheep rumen microbial communities from Palmerston North, Manawatu-Wanganui, New Zealand - 1742 DNA GHGhigh gp2 | ecosystem: Host-associated > Mammals > Digestive system > Stomach > Rumen... | reverse complement strand
ATCTTCAAGGCTTAATTTTTCCGGAAGAAATAGTCTTTTTTCTCCATCCGACGTGGCGTGTATTGATATCATTTTTCCGTATGCATACACTATGTCTGCGGTAAATGAGTAAATATGTACACCCGATGTTTGGAATGCTTCCCTCAATGCACCTGCAGACGGAACATCAAGAAAAACATATTTCTGATATCCTTCTCCCACAAATACCTGTCCTTCTTTGCAAGGGCATGATTTGTCATCCTTTTCGTTATAATAATCACTCGCAACATAGATAATAGAATGATTCCTGTTTTTCCACTTATCAATCTCTGGAACTCTTTCATGAACGTTGAGCAGCACAATGGATTTATACACTTTCAAGTCGAGACTGTCAATATCAGTGAGAGCAAACTGCTCATATGCAGCACCTGTTCTAGATAAAACCTGCAGAAAGCCCTCTAGCCCGGCATTATTGGTGTATTTACTTCTGGCGTATGTGTCATAAATAATTGCCACTTCGGCAACAGATTTTTCGTTTAACTGAGATTCAAACAGCTTCAAAGAATTGTCAATAGTTTCCATATACTTTTCTGTTTTGAACCATCCGCCCCACATATCGAACCACCACATTCCTGCTCCGGCCGAGATGGTTTTTGCAACAACCTTTCTCATTTGATGGATACTTGTTTCTTCATCATCAGGTCCATACCATATTTTCCCGTCATACATTGTGTTTCCAATAGGATTTGCATGCGGCATGGACACACTGATCGGCCTGCTTAAGTGAGTCCTGACATCACACTCAGTAAACCATATCTTGTTATGCTTTCTCGCTGAGCCAATTGCTCCCAACAAAACCCAGTCAGTACCCGGTGCTCTTTGTGTGTCATAAGCGAAAGGACTTGCAAGAAAGTCAACATCGGGACTGTTCAGAACCACATCCAAAGCATCGTGTCCGAACCTTGTACCAGCATAACCGTAAAAAGCTCCAATCACTCTGTTTCTGCCTGTTATTCTCTTGGCAAATCCTGCAAGATTCACCAGCGCACTTGCTGTTTCAACACTTCTGAACATATTGTATTCTGCAACAATAGCAGGATATTTCACTGTATCTTCAGGCAAATATACTCTTTCTGCCGGTGAAGGAACTCTGATATCGTCAAAAGACTTGAATGATGTCGTCCAAGATTCATTCAATACATCTAAGCTCTTGTATTTGTCTCTCAGATGATTACGCCATGACTTTGAAGAGGTACTTGAATAATCTGTCAACTGCATTGGATAGATCATTGGTCTCATGAACTCTTCGGTCCAGCCGCACGCAATCTGCCATCCTATTACATATTCATCAATTCCGCTTTTGTCAAGGTAATCTTGAAAAGCAGTCATTGCCTTTTTTGTATCTTCAAGCCATATTTCGGAAGAATAACTCTGATGAACACTTTTTCCGGAAAAATCTCTGCACAATTCATCTGGGTTGTCTTCTTCCCAAAAAGATGGGGGTTCTAACATTACCCTTGGAATGATCCAGATTTCACCGGGTTTATATGTTTTAGTTACCTGTTTGAAATTTCTGTCAACAACAGAAAAATCATATTTTTCCTTACCAATCCAAAAACCCGGATAAAATGGTCTTATTCCGCTCATTGGATTGATGCCCCTATCACCTGCGTATACAGGAACAAAAATGAGCTTATAACCCAGCGCAACGAAACTGTCATAATCTGCTTTTTCGATTTGGTAACTCATGTATCCACATGGAGCCATCGTTTCTCCGTTTACTAACAGAGTTGGAAGATGATTTTCTACTATTACCGAACTGGTAGGCATTTTTCCTCCTTACAAATCTTTATTTATGAGAAAAATTATTCCGTTTTTTTTGTTTTGGACTGGTATGCTTTTTATTAGTGGGAAATGATCCCGTATGCATACCATATTTTCGGCCATTAAGCCGTTGTATGATTAAAATTCTTTAACCTGTAAGCAACCGGACTTAAATATCCAAGGCTACTGTGCAGACGTTTTCTATTGTAAAAGATTTCGACGTAATAGAAGATATCTCTTTCAACCATTTCCATTGTAGCATATTCCCTTCGAGAAATACACTCTCACCACGAAATTGCAACATATTTATTCTTGTTCACCACGAAATTGCAGATTTTTTAATGTATGTACCAATCTTGTTTTCCCGAACATTTGCGCTTTTGTCTGTTTTCGAAAACCGGCATAATTACGGGCTTTTTGAGGTTCAAATCCGCCACTCCGTATTTTTTTTGGAGTTCTTTGCAGAGCAAAGAAACGCAAAAAGTACACCAGAAAAAAGACGCACAAAATTTAGGAAAATTTGATGGTAAAAATGCTCCTTTTTAGCAAGGAGTACCCGCAAAACCACCTAAAATACCCCCTAAAAACGCAAAGAAACGCAATCTGTCGTGGTAGACAAATTGCGTTTCTTTTGTGTAGAAGATGCACCAAAAGTACACTTTTAAGCTAAGAACACTAAAAAGTACACCAAAGTCGCGGTTTTCTTCACAATTAGTCATTGAAATAATAAAAAGGTTACCAATATATCTGCATCAACCTTTCACGCCCCAAATTGTCATTGGCACCTTTCCATCAGGAAGTGTTATGAGCCCTTTTTCAACCAAAGTTTCAAAAATAATAGCCGCAGCATCAAGACGGTAATTTATCGATGCTATTATGTCACATTGATCGCGCACGAAGGCAGGACAATGCTGTGCGAGCAGTCTGGCTGCTTTCGCTGCGTATTCGAGCATTGTATTACACGATTTTTCGATCACCGGTGTTAACAATTCCACAACACGATCATAGATACCAGCATCGAAAATAGGGAATGTTGCTGACAATATACCATTTTCAAGTTTGATGTATCCCTCCATGAGTGCTTCGTTCAATACGTTTGCGGGAACATCAGGCAGAGTGTCATTTTCAACTGCCGAAAGAGTAAGGTCACAGTTGGGTTTCCAATGAGAATGGCTCCAATGACAACAGTTGTCAAAGACCTTATAGTTTTCAGTTGATATCCAGCATTTGCTGTCATCAGCTTTGATATACATCGAGATTCCAGCGAAATGTCCGTACTCATAGTCGTTGTCATGCCCCCAGATAAATCCGTGCCCACCGAGTTTCAGCGGTTTGTATTCCCCGTAAGGGTGAGTTTCGCTCAGCTTCCAGAAAGCGTTTACGAACGCTATGTTCATGAGCGCGACGATCAATCGATTGTCGTCGAGATCATCGTTTCTAAATGACAGTTTTCTTACTTCCGGGATGATCGGCTTTGTAATTTCGAACGTTTCTTTCGAGATTTCATCAAAATAATCTCTCGTTTTGTTTTCAAGATCTTTTTCAAAGTCTTCCGTGAGGATTACCAGATTTGTACTGTATTTATCACCGTTCTTCAAAAGCACCCCCGCATCGACAAGTTCTTTCAGCTCGTCTTCGAGATAGGGCATTGCGACCCCGAGTTCAAGCGATAGTTCTCGGTCAGTCATAGCCGTATAATACGCCGCAAGCAGGACCGAACCTGGGAGTTTTTTGTTGAACAGATTCCAGTAATGATTTCTGTCTCCCCAGAAATTTATCCGGAACACACCGGGATTGTAACTCTTTTCACCAAATTGTCTTTCCATACCGATACCTTCTTTCAATAATTGTCTTGTTTTGAACAGGTGATATTTGACCATTTCAAGACTCATACCCTGTTCTTCTGATATTTCTTTACATGATTTGTTTTGGAAATAGAAGGCAAGACAAACCTCGCGGTGAGTTTTGGAAAGCAAAGACAGTTCTCGCCGCAGCAGGTTAAGGCTTTCGTTTTTGCTCTCGCTATCGATTAACTCATCCTCCGGCGACACTCCAGCGTCAATAAACGTATCGTCGTCGGGTAACGGCGAAAGCGATTGACGGCGATTCTTTTGCTTTATGAATTTGCGGAACGTATTTTCCGCGACTTTCCACAGAAACGCCCAAAACGCTTCGTCGTTTTTGATTTTTCCGGCTGATTTCAAAACCTCACACACGATCTCCTGGGTCAGTTCGTCCACGTCGTCTTTGTCGTAAAGGCGCGCGAAGGCGTAGCCGTAAATGTTTTTCAGGTTATCTGATATCAACTTTGCCGCCTTTTTGTTTTCCATACCATTCCAATTCCTTTTTGAAAGCTTTCGCATATATAGTATCGTCCGGTGTCGATTGGTTAATTAAAAACAGACTATTTTACTTATTTTTCTCGTATCTTTGTCCAAAATACGAAAAGAAACGCCTTTTATCATGGTAGACAAAAGACGTTTCTTTTATGGTGCGGGTGACAGGACTTGAACCTGCACGGTTTTGCCACTAGATCCTAAGTCTAGCGCGTCTGCCATTCCGCCACACCCGCATGGCGCTAAGTATAACATTTATTGGCTGTTAAGTCAATCAGTAAGATACCGCCACTCATTTCAAAATGAAAATGTGGCGGCATATTTCTTACTCGATACCATGGTTGTGTTTTGCTGCCGTTATTGTATTCTTCAATAGCATTGTTATTGTCATCGGACCTACACCGCCTGGGACCGGCGTTATGTATGATGCGACTTTACTGACTTCGTCAAAATCAACATCACCCGACAGTTTTCCATTTTCATCCCTGTTCATTCCGACATCTATGACAACGGCTCCCGGTTTGACCATATCAGCTTTGATGTATCTGGACTTTTTCATTGCGACGACAAGTATATCTGCCCTTCTTGTTATTTCAGCAAGATTCTTTGTCTTTGAGTGACAGATTGTCACAGTACCATCATTTTGCATAAGCAGCATAGCCATCGGTTTTCCCACTATATCGCTTCTGCCAACCATGACGCACTCTTTTCCGGATATTTCAATATTGTACCTTTTGAGTAGTTCAATAACGCCAGCAGGAGTACATGGGAGGAATCTTTGTCTTCCTATCATGATTTTTCCCACATTGATTTCAGAAAAAGCGTCAACATCTTTGTCAGGAGAAATGCTGGCAACAACGACCTCAGGATTAATGTGTTTCGGAAGCGGAACCTGGACAAGTATTCCGTCAATATCCTTTCTTTCGTTCAACTGTTGTATTTTTTCTATCAGTTCGGATTGTTCGGTTTCTTCAGGCATCTCAATTATTTCTGAATGAATGCCAACCTGCTGGCAGGCAATTCCCTTGTTTCTGACATATATTTTAGACGGAGCATCATCGCCGACTATGATGACCGCCAGTCCTGGAACCACTCCCATTCCGGCAAGTCTTTTTATTTCCTCGGCATATTCCTGTCTTACCATCTCGGAAATCTTTTTTCCATCAATTATTGTGCTCATCCTATTTTGTCCCCTCTTCAGAATTATCCTCTGTGTCCTCACGAGAATCTTCTTCGCTCTCCTCTTTTTGCTCCGGTGCTATGGACTGAACTATATCTTTGTCAATCAAAACTTTTACATCATAGTCGTTGGTATCGGAATTAACGTTGTCATCAAAGTCTATGTCCGTCGCCTTGATGTTTTCGCCTCCGAACTCTTCTTTTTCGTCCTTCTGTGCAGCCTTCTCTTCATTTGGAGTATTCTCGTTTGTGACTCTAGCTCCCACTCCGAACAGATAAAGTATATCCGGCACAAACCATTCAGGTATCTCTCCTCTTTCTTTTCTCTTGTTAAATTCCAGATTGAGGATTATAAGCAGAGGTACGATTATGACTACGCAAATAGCACCAACCAGTGAAGAAACTCTTATTGATGATGAACCGATATACAGAGAATCCGTTCTGAGCATCTCGATAAATGTTCTTCCGAATCCGTACCATCCAAGATATGTGAGAAGTATTTGTCCGTGATACTTTTTCTTCTTGTAGAACAGATTAATCAGAACAAATCCTATAACGTTCCACAATGACTCATAGAAGAATGTCGGGTGAACATACACCATATTGCTGACTCCGAACGTTTCCGCAGTAATTGAGTTTCTCAGCCCCATACGCATAAAGTACAAAGGACTGCTCTCAGAAACAATTCCTCCGAATGCTTCGCCGTTCATGAAGTTGCCCCATCTTCCTATTGCCTGAGCCATCATGACTGCAGGAGCAATGCAGTCAAACAACTTGAAAAAGTTCTGTTTTTTTACTTTTGCCACAACCAGAACAGTCAATGCGCCGAAGATTATTCCTCCGTATATGGCAAGTCCGCCATTCCAGATGGCAATCATGTCGAGGAAAGAAGTATAGTTTCCATAAAAAATAACGTAATACAGTCTTGCTCCGACAATGGAAAGCGGAACAGCAAACAAAGTGTAATCGAGAATGTCATCAAATCTGATTCCGACTTTGGACGCTCTGTATCCGACATATACAACCGCCAGTATGATGCCGAGGCAAATCAGGACACCATACCACATGACATCGTGACCGAATATTGTAAAAGCAACATTGTTGAGTGAAAAATCACCTATTCCGAGTCCTGGAAAAGATACCCATGATTCTTCATATAGCGTGCTTGGCACGGCAAACATGTGACTCATATTAATAATCTCCCTTCAAAGGTTTAACTACATTCATTGTGATGTATCTGTCATTGAACAGTTCTTCAGACAGACTTATTACATCTTCAAACGTCACTTCTCTGTACAAATTTATCAAATCAAACAGTTCTGTGCCGAATATTGAGGTCCTGAATTCTGCCTGCGCTACGCCTACGGAATCCAGCGACTTGATTATGGAAGCTATTGAAGCAATCTTGCATCTGTTGAAATCTTCGCGTTTAATGATGTCTTTGGCATTTTTGACGCATGTCAGGAATTTTTCATATGCTTTTTCAGGTTCGTCGCTTTTTCCGTCAATTGCGCAGTATGCATAAGAATCGGAAAAATCAGCATCGTAATCAAAGTCGTTGATAAGACCGCTCTTGTAAACATCGTTGTAAAAATCACCTGATTGTCCGAACAGCACATTCATCATGATGTTGCTTGCAATATTTCTTCTGTATCTTTCCGTATAATTGTCTGATTTGAAATTGTCTTTGATTCCTACGATGAAAATAGGTTTTGAAACAGACATTTTCTTTTCGGAATACTTGACGTTCACTTCTTCTTTTTCTTCAAAAGTCTTTCTTATTATCTTTTTCTGAGGTTTAATTTCGAGAAATTCGTCACATACGCTCAGTATCTCATCCATTGTTATGTCAGCCGAGACGCACAGCCTCATATTTGACATGTTATAAAAGGTGTTATAACACCTGTAGAGCAACTCAGGGGTAATCCTTGATATGGACTCCACTGTTCCGACTACTTTTGTCTTAACAGGATTTGACTCATACAGAGAATTCAGGAGCATGTAATACAGGGCTCTGTTTGGATTGTCGTCTCCCATTTTTATTTCCTGTCCGATAATTCCCTGTTCTTTTTCAACGTTTTCCTTGGTGAAATAGGGATGTGAAACAAAATCCAGCAGGATTCTCAGATTCTCCAGAAAGTTATTCGTTGATGTGAAATGGTAACATGTTACGTTGGAACTGGTGAATGCATTGGCATATGTTCCGTATCTTCCGAACCTTTCAAACGGATCTGTTCCGTCTTCACTCTCGAACATTTTGTGTTCCAGGTAGTGCGCCACTCCTTCAGGCATTACTGAAAAATCTTCTTCGCCTTCCAGTTTGAAACAATTGTCCTTGCCTCCGTACCTGGTGCCGAAAACTGCGCAGCCTGAACTGAATTTTTTCGGTATCAGCCTGACTTCAAGTCCGCTCCTGTGTTTTGCACATATTATTTTTTCGTCGAGTGACGGGTAATTGAGTTCCAGATATTTACTCATTGCTATCGCCTCCGCAAAGGAAATAATATGTGTCAAGTTCAATGGATTTGAAGCTTTCAACTATTTGTTCTTTTGTAACACCCTTAAAGTAATTCACAAGCAGTTCTTTGTCGTAAGACTTGCCGGTTATTGTTTTGACAAAATACCAGGATATTACACCCCTGAGATAATCAAATGCGCCCACAAGATCCGATATGGCGTCGGATTTCGCATTCTCAATTTCTCCATCGGAAATATCGCCTTTTTTTACGTTTTCAAACTGCTCCATTATTGCATCAAATGCTTTTTTCTCATTTTCTTTTGCCACGCCTGACTGGATTAACATCAGCCCTTTGTCCATTACAGAAAATGACGAGCAGTAATAGCACAGACTCATTTTTTCCCTTACATTGTTGAACAGTTTGCTGGTGGAACCGGCTCCGAAAAGGTTCATTCCAACAATCAGAGGGGCTGTCTTGGAGTAGTCATCGACAGAACTGCAGAAAGTCCTGAATCCGATTACCATCTTTCCCTGTGCAACATCGTCAGTTTCATTGATTCTCTTGACTTCCCTGACATGATCAGTTATAGGAGAAACAGACAGGTTATCCTCATATTTTCTGTCGACGCTTGAAAACAGTTCTTTGACAAATGCACAATACTTGCCGAAATCAAGTTCGCCTGCCGCAAACACTTCTATTCTCGCGTGCTCAAGCATGTACAAATACTGTTCGTATATCTGCTCCGGTGTCGTTCTTTCAATATCCTCAACAGTTCCGTTAAGCGGATAACCGAAATCGTCGTCGCTGAGCATCTGCTCCATGCATCTGTTTACGGCATATTTTCCCTTGTTGTTAATTACGGAACGCTCCGAATCTGCAAGATGCATCTTTTCGGTTTCCACTTTTTCTTTTTTGAATGCTCTTCCCTCAAGGACAGGATGTCTGAGCATATCTTCAAGAACATTCAATACTCCTGTTTCGATATCTGTTTCGTCCTGAATGTATTTTTTTCTGAGAAACACAGCATTAAGGTTCTGGATACATATGTTACCTAGTCTGTTGAACGAAGAAGAAACAGTGCTGCTGTATATCTCCTCAAGATATCTGTTAAGATCCTTTTCGGTGGGATAGTTTTCGGTTCCCCCTATTATCACGGGAAATATCAGGGCGCGCGGAGCATTGTTCTCTTTTTCCAGCGGCAAGAGAAACTTAATGCTTATCATGTTGACCTTGAATCTCAAATCGCTGATGCAATTGAAGAATATTCCTTCAGATATCTGTTTTCTTTCAAACATACATGACTCCCCGGTAGATTAATCAATTAATTATACTCTTATTAGTGCTTTTTGTAAAACAAAAAATGCAACCAAAGGCTGCATTTCTGTAATTTCTGTAATTAATAACATATGTCAATAAATTCAAGAGTGGGTACAAAATACCTGGATTCGGGTTCTTCATCGTCCCACTTGATTACAAGGATTGGGTTGTGTTCAGAACTGTTGACACTGTATGTTCCTTCGGTGACATAACCGTCAGTGTCTGTAATTATGAGTATTTTGTCCTTTCCTCGTGTTATGGTTCTCCACGTTCCGACAATCAGATTGTTATCGTACACATTGAATCCTTCGTCGTATGAAAAACGCAGTTTTTTATACCTGCCGAGAGAAGGCTGTTCCGCATACCAGACTGTATCGTTTGACCTGAAGAGACCAGTATCATGCTCGGAGTCAGCTTCTGCATAACCCCATTCTGCCATCACTAAAGTGTGTTCCTGATTCATAAAACTCTCAAAGCCAAATCTGGTTGCATCCCCTTCAAGTTCTTTAAGAACAAGTATCATCTTTCTGTTTCCGAGCTGATCTGTCGTGAATCCGGCCAGATATGTTGCTGTAAGCGAACGGCCTGTGGCAAAGCTGAACAAACTGATGGTCACATTCTGTTCTGCGTTTTCATCAATTTCCACCGAAACACTGCCAAGGTAACTGTACTGCTCCTTGATGTTATCAGTTTTGCCCATATATAGCGATTCATCAGATATGCTCACGGAAATCATTTCTTCCGACAAATCATATTCAACCGGCTTTACCTGTTCGCTTACCAGCGATCCTGCAATGACCTTTTCCAGCCTCCAGACGCCGATTATACTTCCTGAATGTTCAACATTTCCCGATGTGGTTTCTTCTGAAACCGTTTCTGTTACAGTAGTTTCTTCTATTGTAAAAGACTCGGTTGTTTCCGGAATCTTTGTGGCTTCATCTTCAGGGTTTGCAGTTTGTGTAACTTTTTCTGTAGTTGTGTGCTCAGTTGTCTCGGTATCCTGAGGTTCGTTTGCTGGTCCGCACCCAGCAATTGTTCCCAAAAAGATTGCGGCAACCATAATGAGCGCAAATAATCTTATTCTTTTCATAGCGAATCCTCCTTGCATTCCCTTATTTGACGAATTCAAGTTCAAATAATCTCAATGCAAATGATACCCCAATCGCCTATGTAATTCAAGTCGCGAAGTTCGAAATCGGTGCGATTACGACCGATTTTTCTTTACAAGAATATGCCCATATGGTAGAATATTGTTGAGGAAATGGAAAGGAGGGCGTTCTATGAATGAGATTACTTGGGTTTGGATTGGCATAACAGCTTTTGCAGTATTCTTTGAAGCCATAACAGTAACTCTTGTTACCATCTGGTTTATACCCGGTGCCATTGTCGCTACAATTCTGGCGCTTTTGAATCTGCCGCTGTGGTCTCAACTGGTAGCATTCTTTGCATTGTCAGCCATTTGTCTCATATTCTTTATGCCTGCCGTACGCAAAAAAAGAATTGTTCGCACAAATGCAGATTCTTTGATCGGAAAAAAAGCTGTCGTAACTGAGCAGGTAAACAATATTTCAGGCGAAGGCGCATGCAAGATTGAAGGAAAAGTTTGGACAGCCCGATCCAGCGAAGAAGAAACAACATTCGAAGTGGGCGAAGTTGCCGTTGTAAAAGAGATCAGCGGAGTTAAGCTCATATTAACAAAATCAAGTCAGGAATAACAGGAGGTACAGTTATGGGACCCGGACTCATTATTTTTTTGGTATCATTGGCAGTTGTTATAGTTGTATTCATTGCAACAAACATTCACATTGTTCCACAGGCTCACGCTTTCATAGTTGAAAGACTTGGAGCTTACTATGCTACTTGGAACACAGGACTTCACTTCAAGATTCCTTTTATTGACAGAGTTGCAAAGAAAGTGTCATTGATGGAAAAGGTTGCAGACTTTGAACCGCAGGCAGTTATCACAAAAGATAACGTTAAGATGCAGATTGATACAGTAGTATTCTTCCAGATAACAGACTGCAAACTCTATACATACGGTGTAGAAAATCCGATGGCAGCAATTGAAAATCTGACTGCAACAACTCTGCGTAACATCATAGGTGAACTTGAACTTGACAGCACATTGACTTCAAGAGACATCATCAACACAAAGATGCGTTCAATTCTCGATGAAGCTACTGACCCGTGGGGAATCAAAGTAAACAGAGTTGAACTTAAAAACATCATGCCGCCGAGAGAAATTCAGGACGCAATGGAAAAGCAGATGAAAGCTGAACGTGAACGCCGTGAACAGATCCTCAGAGCTGAGGGTGAAAAGAATTCAACAATTCTTGTGGCAGAAGGTAAGAAACAGGCAATGATCCTGGACGCTGAAGCTCAGAAGCAGAAACAGATTCTTCTCGCGGAAGCAGAAAAGGAATCAAGAATCAGAAAAGCTGAAGGTGAAGCAACAGCTATTCTTGATGTCCAGACAGCTACAGCTGAAGGTATCAAGAAACTGAATGAATCAAGCCCGACAGATGCAATCATAGCTATCAAGAGCCTTGAAGCATTCGCAAAGGCAGCAGACGGAAAAGCAACAAAGATCATTATTCCAAGCAACATTCAGTCACTTGCGGGACTGGCAACGTCAGTTACAGAACTTGTCAAGACAGAAACACCGAAAGCAGAATAGTTTTCAAAAAAACATCGGGGTCAATCGACCCCGACTATTTTTTTGCATTTGTTTACTTGTCTCTCGGCTTGAGAAGTCCAAGATTGTAGTTTGCTCTGGATATAATGGCACCTACTATGTAGGATACTGAAAGCACAAGTACAATTACCTGGTCTATCGCTTTCGTCAGGTCGCCTGTGTTAATCATGGATCCTGCGAATATCATTTCGACAATACTCAGTATTAGGAGTGCAATACCCATTCCGAAAGCAATCAGTATATTTTTCTTAGTCGGATCTTTCCAGAGTTTGTATCCGAAATATCCTATTACAAGCATTGAAAGAATGTAGAAGATGTTGACCGGAACAGCAATACTGCTTGAAGATACAGAAATCAGATATCTCTTTGAGAATATCATTTCGAATGCACCGAGCAGCGCTCTGAGGAACAGTACAAGTCCTGATGTGAGCATCAGACGGCGTCCTATCCTGAACACTCTGTGCAGGTGAACATCTTTTCCGTAATCCTTACGGACATAGTTTTCAAGTGCGAACATTGCAAGTATGAATATCGGAATTGCCACGTACAGGAATAATCTCAACAGAACAAAGTTGTTCTGATCATTGACAAGATTGTTGAATACTGTCGAGTTCCATGGCTGGAACATTTCGCGGAACAATTGTGAATCAAATATTGTTTCACCGGCCGCTTTGTTGAACGCAAGCACGTTCTGACCTATTGTCTGTCCTCCGATATACGGTGTAGGCAGGGCCATTCCAAGGAACGAGGCAACAAACAGAAGTGCACTAAGTGTAATTGTCCTGTACTTGTTGAATGGTATACATTTTGAAAAGATTACAACAAATCCGGCCATTGTCAGCATTACCGTCATCATTGTTCTTACATTGGTTTCTGCGATGAATGGTTCATATCCCATGGACGACGGAATTATGAACAGAAGAAGCGGCATCAATACCGCGAACGCTCCCAGCGCTCCGGCGGTCAGCGACTGGAGTGAGATCATCTTCATAAACGATCCCCTGATCGGGTTTCTCTGCGATTCAAGCGACAACAGGAAGCCTCCTGTCCCGATTACCGCCGCTTCAAGCATGTACATATTTTCGACGCTGAACCAAAGCTGTCCTTTTGCCATTGGAATCAAGGCAAATCCAAGCAGGAAAACAGCGATGGATTTCATGAGATAAAGAACAGATGTCTTTGTTATGTTTCCTATGACTCTTCTTCCCTCTCCGACGACTTCCTTCAGATGAGAGAAATCATTGTCGAGAAGAACAACATCCGAGCACGCTTTGGCTGCTTCTGTAGCCTTGGCAAATGTGATTGAGGAATCTGCTTTTCTGAGTGCGAGAATATCGTTGACTCCGTCACCGGTCATTGCAACCTTGTGTCCTTTGCTCTGAAGAGCACGGACCAGTGCTTCTTTCTGTTCCGGTGAAACTCTTGCGAACACAGTATAGTCTTCTGCGAGTTCCGGAATATCTTCAAGCGGAACACCTGCAAGTGAAATATATCTGTCTGCATGTTTGATGCCGCAGTTTTGTGCAATCTTGCTGACTGTCAGCGGGTTATCACCTGAAATGACTTTTACAGTAACTCCGTTTTCCCTGAAGAACTTGAGCGTGTCTGGAGCAGTGTCTCTTATATGATCCTCTATTGCGATGAACGCTATCAGCTGACCGTCATATACCAGCGCAACAACTCGTCTTCCCTGAGCTGCGTATTCTGATGCTATAGCCAGTCTCTCGTCATTCTTGTCAAGCAGGTATTCGGGAGCACCCATAAATACCTTCTTGCCATCTTCATATCCGACTCCGGAATACTTTGTTTCACTTGAAAATGGAATGTTCAGGACATATTCCTGTTTTTCCGCAACACCGAATCTCTTGTACACAGCTTCCATTGTGGAGTTTCTCTCACCTGCTGCAAAAACAATGTTCCTGGCATGTCTTTCAATTTCTTCCATAGGCGCGAAAGCCTTTACGTCAACAACATTCATTGTTCCGTCTGTCAGAGTTCCTGTCTTGTCAAGGCAGATTATGTCAATTCTGGAAAGGTTTTCAAGAGAATACAGTTCCTGGATAAGTGTCTGCTTTTTTGTGAGCTGTGCAATTGACACCATCAACGCAACTGAAGTTGTAAGAACAAGTCCGGAAGGAATCATGCCTATTCCGAATGATCCGCCCGTTACCGCAATAAGTCCCCAGGTTACGGGATCTTTTACCGATAGCGTCAGACCGTTCCAGATAGAAGGATCGTTTCCGGTGTTTGCTATCTTAACCACAAGCGTTATAACGACTGTGATAACCACAAGTGCAAGTCCGGCTGTGAGTATTCTGAGTATTTTGATGATTGAACTCATTAGTTCGGATTTGTGTCTGCCTTCGCCTTTGACCTTCTGAGTCAGCTTTGCTGCATATGTGTCGTCGCCTATTGCAGTGGCGCGGCATCTTGCATCACCAACAACAATTGAAGATCCCGAAAGGATTGAGTCTCCGGCAACTTTCTTGACGTGGTCAGCTTCACCGGTAAGCATTGATTCGTCAACGAATACTTCGCCCTCAAGAACGACCATGTCTGCAGTAGCCTGGTCTCCTGCATTGAGAGAAATAATATCGTCAATTACTATCTCCGTTGCATCCACATGAACAAGTTCACCGTTTCTTATTACCTTGCCCTTTGTGTTTGTTACAATTCTCAGATTACGTATGACCTTCATACTGTGGACTTCCTGAATTGTACCCATCGTTACATTCATTATTGCAGGAATAAGGAAAACAAACTTGGAAAATCCAAAATACTGGTTTACAATATCCTGATGTCCTGTTGCATTGAAATAGATTATGAAACCTATGAATATCAAAGCAATTGTCATCAGTATTGCGTTGAAGAACGTGAAGAGATTTCCTGCCAGGATCTGAAGGAAATTCTTTTCATTGTTGTCGTGTGCAACATTTGCGTACCCGTTTTGTTTTCGTTCTTCAACCTGGGCAGAAGTCAAGCCTTGTTTGACATCTGCCTCAACACGGGTAATCGGTTTTCTTTTAACTGTTTTTTTTGACATTTTACCCTTCCACCTTACTGTCTTTTTTATTTTGAGCAAAGAAGAATATTGCCGGGAACAAATTGTGCAATGTTAGCCAGAACGGGCCTATTGCAAAACTTGATATGAAATCAAAAGACAAAAACATCTTTGCGCTATTCACCATGAAATTGGGATCTATCATCTGATAAATCACCAGGGCTGCAACAAGTATTACGCTTGCAGACAGACTTATTTTCTGCATCAGTATGCCCCTGTTGTTCTTGTATCTCATATATGCTGATACACAGCTGAGAACCGGCGCTATCAGAAGAAGCGCTATCAGTATGAAGCCCGGAGCATACGGTGTTGTAAGTGTTGCAAGTGACTGCACGCCAAGTACAAGCGAGAATGTTGTATAGAAAAACATCACGCAGAAAATACATGACAAGACAAAAAGGAAATTGAACTTTTTGCTGTGCTTGATTTTCAGCTTGACCTCTCTCTTTTTGTTCCCTGATATCAGAACTATGTCAATCCAGATATAACCAACAAACAGGAGAAAGATATCTATAGGAAATACAGCTGAGAAGCTGTGATGTCTGAAAGCGGATATATACAGAGGAAGGTTCATCACTATAAACACAAGCGCAACTGCTTTCAAAGCAATAACCACCGCTTCCAGCGCAATAAACCCTTTCTTTGATATAGGGTTAATATATTTGTCTTTAATGAAGGCAATGAAGTAGACAATGGCGAGTATATATACAATCATCGGGCCTATCCACTTCAATGCAACCTGACCGTAATAACCTATCAGAAGAATAACCGTGGCTACTGAATAATAACCCGGAAGGATAGTCATCAGGAATGCAAGAATATCGTTGTTTATATTCTTAAACAGCTTTTCCCTCACGTCAATCACTTCCTTTCGAATATTCGTAATAGTCATGAATGACGTTTTGGACATTGTCAAGCGAGAAATCATCTTCTGTCAGTGTTATCAGTCTGTAACCCAGCATGTCGCTGTCATGGTATATTTCCTTGTCGGCCTTGACGCCGTATGCAAGGATAACACCTTCATAATCTATTACTGAATCATTGATGTGATCGTGTGCGCAGAACATTCCTCTGATTCCGGCATTTTTCATTCTTTCAAACTGGTTTGTGCTGAATTTCGACGGGCTGCCGCCTTCTCTGTTTTCGCCAAATCCCTCGTAATCACCGTTTTTATATCCCTCATATGCCATGGCAAATTCAGGAAGAGGAATGTGGAAAAAGGCAAGCGAAGTGTAAGAGTTGTCGTCTTCTGCCGCCTGAATGGCCTCTATGTGCTTCAGCTGGTTTTCACCAATCCTGGCATATGTGTACTTGATTGCGTTCATTCTTGCATAAGAACCGCTGTCAATCATGAATAGTCTGTATACAAGATCGT
>Ga0247610_10003850_pt1 | contig 16226 bp, 3 predicted proteins | sample 174DNAGHGhighgp2_FD_193483 | JGI IMG/M metagenome (GOLD analysis project Ga0247610, IMG submission 193483) | Sheep rumen microbial communities from Palmerston North, Manawatu-Wanganui, New Zealand - 1742 DNA GHGhigh gp2 | ecosystem: Host-associated > Mammals > Digestive system > Stomach > Rumen ... | reverse complement strand
CATTGCAGGCGTTGCCGCATTGGCGTTGCCACGAATCACGTTCAGCAATTCCGCGATAGAGACTTTTCCGCGTTCCGCCGCCTTCTTTGCCTCGCTCACGAACATGTAGGCGTCGTTGTCCTGCGGGAGCGTCTCGAGAGCCAGTTCGCAGAAACCGATCTGCGATCCCAGAATATTGTTGTAGTCGTGCGCAAAGGCGCCGCACATCGTACCCAATTCTTCGAGTCTCGAATGGATAAACTTCTGTTCGCGGAGCATGTTACGTTCCTGTTCGAGCCTGCGCTGCTCCGTCATGTCGACCTTCAAGCAAAGGGTCTTGTAAGGAGCCGTCCCCTGGATAATGGGAATGTACATGTTGTCGAACGTCTGAACCAGTTCGCCGTTCTTCGCGAGCCTGTTCGCCTCGTCCTGGGAAATTTCCTTGCCGTCAACAGTTTCGAAAGAGGTGTAGACCTTGACCTCGCCCTTCTCGCGGGCATCGGTTTCATATTCCGAAATATCGTCGGGATTATCGCGGGCTCCGCCACGGGATCCGCGCTTGTCCAGGTCCATCTGGTTCTGCGTCTGGTAGACGCCCAGTTCACTCTTGTACCACACTCTAAACGGAAGAGCATTGATCAAGGTGTTCAGCACGTTTTCCTTTTCGGCCTTGACCCTCGCTTCCTTGTTCAGGCGATCCTGGTAACGCACCAGGTCATGCGTATACTCCACATACTGTTCATTCAGTGTCTTGATATTCTGTTGCAACAGGAGCGTCTTGGACTGGTCAGTAAAGAAAGCGACATTGAGAACTGTCATCAGTGTCTGGCGGCACTTGAAGAAATGAATCTTGAGCACATGCGTTTCGCCATCAATAGCAACACGCACGTCACTGTAGACCGTCTCACGGAAGAAATCAAGGTTCGGCGGGAACAGGCTCTTGATCGAGCGTCCGCGCAGGCTCGCGGCAGACTGGCCGAGCAACTTGGAAGCACCATAGTTGGCGTATTCGATCTTGCCTCGGTCATCAAAATAGATGACACCGTCTTCGATCTTGCTGATAAGCTTCTGCAAGAACCAGTAGGCACTCTTATCCCTAAAGCGTGCCGACGTGTAATACTGTCCGCACAACACCGCCAAGAAAAGACACAGGAACTGGTGCCATACCAAGAAATGGAAACTGCCGATACTCGTATCAAAACGATTTGCAATCGGGATGACGAAATCGAATAGAACCGCAAGAACCATCAGGACTGTATAGCAGGACACCATGTAGGCGCCCGTCTGCGTAATGGTCGCATCGAGCGAATGCAGCGTACCTCGCAGAAGCTGGTAGATGGTCAGGACTGCAAACGGGGCAACGAACAGGAGATAGGCAAATGTGAAGCTCGAAAAAATGGGGGTCTTTTCAAAGGGGTGCAATCCCAGAATACTGATTCCGGCTACCGCCTCCGGAGCGAAAATCAGCAAAAGTGTCAACAACGCAACCACCACGGTACTCAACAGCGACATTAAGTAGCCAAAGGACTTGCGCCTATTGAACAGAACCAGTTCACCGATGCTATAGGTAACTATCGTCACCCTGATCCAGAAAATCGCCTGAAGCCCGAACAGGATCAACCGTCCGATGTATTTAGGCGAGCCGACCTCGACAGGGCCATAAAAGAAGAGAATGCCAATCAAACCGCCCAGATTCCAGGCGATATTGATAATGATCATTTGTCGAAGCGAGGACGGAAGAGCCTTCGCCGTCATCTTGCTGCTCAGCAACATCGGGAACGATAGCGACAGCAATAATGCCAGCACCGAAAGTACCAACAGGTACAGCGAATCGGAATAAAGGCTCTCTGCCATACTACTTCACCCGCTTGACTCCGAAGGTTTCCGTCTTGTCGTAAGAGCTCTTGCTCGAGAACTTCCGCACGAGAGAAGCATCGGCGTTCCTATTCGGAACAAACCGACAATCCATCTGCAACTTGTAGATATAGGCACCCGTCGCAACGGCCCTGCCCTTCTCGGACTGGAGGCCCACCTCGGTATTGGCCCATTCCACATACATGATCACCTTGCCCGTATTGGAGAGGTACTTCGCCGACGGCAGGTTGTACGAAGCTGCAAGGCGGTTCACGTAGTTACCCAGGTTCGAATAGATCGGCAAGTTGTACTTGACCTTGAGAGTATCCCAAGCGGCAGGTTCACCACTCAAGGAACCTCTCGGCACCGTCATGTCCACCTTCCAGATGGCACCCTGGATGGCCGAAGTATCGATTCCCGTCGCAAGCACCAGACCGTGGCTGATAAGGTCCAGCTTACCCGTCGCCGGATTCACAACATAAAGGCGGATATTGTCGGTAGAGGGCACCTGCGAGCGGATTAAGCCACCCGAACGGGACACCTGTTCCAGCAACTTCACGCGGAACTTGATCTTGGGATCGCCACCCGCGAGGATAGGCACCCACGGGTTATCCAGCGAAGGCCTGTTGCCACGTTCATCGACAACGGCGCTGAAATCCTTCGGCTGCAGGCGCACGAAGTCACCGTCGTTCACGGCAAGTTCATTTTCCTTACTGTACACCGCCGTGATTCCCAGCTTGTTCAGGGTCATGGATTCCACGGAGTGCTTGTAAACAGCCGTATCGCGCTTGTCCTGCTTTTCACGGTAGTACACCAGCGACGAATCCACAATCGTATAAGGTTCGCTGATGCTCATATTAAGCATATCGAAACGATCCGACTTGGACATATCGATAGTCGCCGACACGATTACCGGACCGACCTTGTCTTCGCCCAGGGCGGAATTCGATTCGTAAGAGGCGCCCGAGCCCAAGTGCTGGGTAACTAGACCCGCACCCGAAATGTTCATTCCCTTGGAAGCACCTTCGTAAGTTCCGCTCGTAACGCCATAGCTAAAGGGTGTCGGCAAATCAAGAACCGCCGTCATGCCGTCAGCCGCATAAACAGGCACAGAGCCGGACACCCACGTGGTTTCAGGATCCGTACGGCCAAAGACAACGGAGATGCTATCCGGATAATGCTTCGGGTCAATCGGACGTTCGAATTCAACATAGATGCGTTCCGCGATACCGTTTTCGTCGGCATCCGAAATCGAGGCATAAACCATCGGAACCGGCAAGAGTTTCAAAGTTATCGGAAGCTTGGGCTGTCCGCAGGTCGCCGAGACGCCGTTTCCACTCTTGTCCTGGATGCCACTTGTCGAAAGCAACTGGGCAAACATTCCTTCCGTAACAACCGACGAACCATCGGCGGCATAGGCGATTTCAAATTCCCATACATTCAGCGACTCGTTATAAAGCTGCGTGAACTTGACCGTAGGAGCATCGAGTAACGTGTTTCCATCGGTAGCGAAAAGCTGCACCGGCCATTCAGTACCCGGAGAAGAAATCGGTTCGCTGAACTGCATGTACACGCGGTCGCTCCTAGCCGTATCGAGGCGTTCGAGTACAGCAACCGCAAGTAAGGTGGGAGCGATGCCGTCCAGATAGAAGTCCGTATGCGACTCCACCTTACCCGACACGTTAGAGAACAATGTAATCGAGCCATACGGAGCCGTATTGATAGACGTATCGGAAATATTCATCTTGACCAGAACTTCCTTGCCGTCTACAGTAGCATCGGTCGTCGTAATGGTATCGCCCTTGTACACGAACTGCACCGAGTTGAATGACTGATTTTCCTGGTATTCGCTCGAAAGCCGAATCTGGATGGCATCGGGAACATTATCGCAGTCCGTATCAATCATCTTTGCGATGTCGATAATCGGCCAAGGCGGAAGCTCCTCGACAATCAGCTCGGCACTTGCAGGCACGTAATCAAACTGCGTAGAAGTTCCCGCACGGGCAAAGAGCGTCGTCGTCATGACTTCTTCGGAACTCACGTAGAAGGTCGCTTCGCCATTCACCAGCTGGATACTCGTAATAGGAATCGTCGCCGTGGCAGAGCTCCAGAAAAGCGGATTTCCCGAAGTCGTCCCCAGAGTAAGCGTCACGTTCACCGTATCGAGCGGATTGGCGAGACTATCAATTAGACGCACATGGACTTCCACCATCTTAGGCGTCCCGCCCGCCGCGGTCTGATAAGTCTTGTAGGAATCCTTGTCGAATACAAGATAACGCTTTTCAAGCGGAGTCACAATGGTATCGATTTCCACATTGCTACGAACCACTGCGCAAGCACAATCGTACTTATTCTCGGTTTTCTGGTTCGCACCATGGTTATGCCAGCTCACCCATTCCATATAGTTGTTGCCATAGGCAAGAACCGTATCCTTGCCGAACACGTAGGAATCGGTGCGAGTTCCGTTGTCATAGAAGAAGTTCTGCGGACGACCGTTCATTTCGAGGTCATCCAGGAATCCCGTAGGAGACACCTTGCTACGACCTTCGTAACTTGTCGCGTAATCTTCCTTTTCGACAGAGTAGACCGGCGAGACAAACGGTTTCTCAAATTCAAGAGTCACCGTGCGGTGAACCTGCGGACCGTTTTCAGGAGTATAGTCAGGACCATAGCCGAAAATATGCTTCCCATGGTAGTAGACCGTGATATAGGGGTCTTCCACCATCGCAATAACCTTTTCTCCATTATAGACTTCCAGGAACGATGTTTCGGAACCACTGTAAGCCGGGCCACGAGTCAGGTCAACACCTTCGAAGTACGCAGGATCGTTTTCATCGGTATGAGCCCTAAGCGACCAGGAACCTTCAAGAGCCTTGAAATTCGTCTGGTCAAAGATCAGCTGGAAGATTAGCTGACCAGAAACTTCAAGCTGGCCGTTCACCTTGATGGGCAAGTAATAACCGCCCAAACCATCGGACTGCGCCGTACCAAACGAGACCGTGCAGGAACCGTTCACGACACCACCACCACCGAACTTCTGCGTAATGTTGCTTGACGCCTGAAGGTTCGGATTGTTCAGATAGAGACGCATTTCGAAATCTTCAAACGGGATCGTATCGTTGTTGCTGATCGACACGATGAACTGGTGGCAACTGCCCCAGTCGCTACATTCATTCTGGTAGGAACTCGGCTTGAGGCTGATATTCAGGTCGGCGTAAGAAGCTTCCATTTCAGTCGTAAAGCTGTAACCCGCACCACCGTTATCATCCGTCGTCATGCCAGAAGAAACATTAAAGTAGTAGGTCGTTCCCGGAGCAAGGTCAGTGAGTTTCGCCTCGTGGAAGAGCACGGCGCCGCCATCGGCAGCCTTGGACGACGTCAGAGCGCTCATCGAAGTTCCGTAATTGACGACACCGTTCATGCGGTCGCTCGACCACCAGTAAATCTTCGCGCTACGGTTATCGACCTGGCAAATCGTCACGCCGCTGATATTCGTCGTCGCAGGCACCATGGTAAACTGATACCACTGACCGTGATTGTCGTCAGTCGTCATGTTGCGCTTGGTATCCATACCTTCCAGGAAGAAGTAGTAAGTCTGGCCCATTTCAAGTCCGTTCAGAACGATGCTGCCGCCCTTGGAAGCCTTTTCCTGCTGCACCGACTTTGCGCCAACCACATCGGGAGTCGTATTGTAGAACACCGTCACCAGCGCCACCTCGTTCGCATCCCAGCTCACGATAGCCGACGTATCGGTAATGGGGGTACCCATGATGTTGCTGAACAGGGGGCCTTCTGCATCGATCGGAAGTGTCTGCGCAAGGCTCTGCGCCGGGAACAGGAACTGTGCCGTAAAGTCGATACAGGTTTCCGTCGAGGTATACTTGCTCCAGTCTTCAATCAAAGTCTTCGTCGGCTCACGGGCACCCATCAAGGCACCTACCGGGCACTTATACTTGTAAGGCATACCGCCCGCATTATAGCCGTCGGGGTTAGACGCACGGTTATGCGGATGCTGAGGGTTCTTGTCACCCGTACCCATCAAGAAGGAAATATCCCAGGGATTCGCGCCCAAGATAAAGTACATGTTGTCGAGGGCCACACGCAAATAGCGTTCATCGCCCGTCAGTTCATACATCAAGAAAATCGAGACAGCCGTACCTAGGTTGTATCGCATCACGCCCCAGTCAAAGCTCGTCCACACCAGGTTATACGGGCGAATCACATGCAGCTTGGTAGAACCTTCGTGCGGCTCGCCCTGCGTTGCAGGATTTTCAAGCACCAGGGAGTCGCCGTCGTTCGTGCTGTTGTCAATCACCTTTCTGAAGGTCGCCATCGTGCGCTTCGAAAGGGTATCGCGTTCCGCCGCAGAAAGACCATAAGATGCCGCCACCGTTTCGTCATTCAGGATCATCTTCTGGAAGGCGAAGAGGACGAACGAATGGATATTCTGGTAGTCGGCCGCCCAGCCACCCGGAGTAAAGCCACTCGGGTTACCCAGGAAACCAGCCCTGAAGTAGTCCATGTTATAATGGTAATTCGAGGCGTTGTTAAAAATATTGGTGTTCTTGTACAAGTCGTACTGATACGTCGTATCCTTGGTCGCATACCACAGGGCAAGGGCTGCGGCGGCACCGTCGTCATACAGCGGGCCACCACCCGTATAGAACTGGTTATAGGCACCACCCCCCGTATTGCGCTGTTCGTAGAAGGCGGGCATCAACACGTTCTTGTAAATATCCTTGGCGGCCTCGATCAAGGAATCGGAATAGGCAGGGTCATACACCTTGTAGCCCACGGCCACATTCGCCATAGCCGCAACAAAGATACCCGCCGTATTGGCTCCGATCGAGGTATCTACAGGACGGTCAGGGCCACCCTGTTCCGGAGACTGCGCATCCTGGCGTTCAGGCAGATCCCAGTATCTGTGGTCACCGTCGCCCACGCCCACCGAATGGAACATGTCGCCTTTTTCAATCAGGCCTTTCGCCTTGGAAGCCTTGTAAAGCTTGAGCAAATAGTCCGTTCCGACCTTCGCCTCGTAAAGCACGTCGGGAATACCGTCGGTGAACACCGTGTCGGCATACGAATTGCCGTAACGGTCCTCGGCCTTGTCCTGGTACGTCAGGTAAACCATCGACAATACGAAAGCCGCATAGCCCAAGGTCTCGGAAACCTTGAAATGGTCACCGCAGTCATGCCAACCACCCGTAAGGTCAAAGCCCTCCGCAGAACCGTCCTTCAAATGGCAGGCCCCGTGGAAATGCGAATGGGTATTACCGCAACGCTGGATGCCAAAGAACATCAGCGACTTTTCGAGAATTGCATTAAAGACGGACGGATGGATATGGAAGGTTGCCGAAGTATCGTTTCCGACCACGACAAAGTATTCACCCGGAGTCGCCGGAGACAGCCCCGTGAAATCGGCACGGTAAAGAGCCTCCCTCTCGGTGCTGATGGAATCCTGCTTACCGAACTCGTAAACGCTTTCCAGAGAGTTGAAGGCGCCATTAATCCAGATATTCGGCTTAATGACACTACTGCTAATGAGGCTCAAGGAGCCGCTCCATGCCTCGGCGCCGCTATTCGCGTCAATCACCCGGAACTTGGTATCCGCAGGGTCCGCCACATAGGCGTACTTGTAGTCCTGCGGTCTATAGCCGCTCTGGTTCAGGCGAATCGGACGCCTTGCAAAGGCATTCAGCGAGTCCAGATAGCGGCGGCTATGCACCTTGTCGGTGCGGTCCAAATTAGGGAGCCCGTCCGCCAGGGCAAAGTCCGCGGCGAACAGGGCAAGGAACAGAACAAACTTCAAGAACTTCATCATATCACTCAACAATGTATCGTCGCGACTTTTCGAGCCTTACTTCTTCGCTCTTCTGAAGCCGAACGTCTTGGTAAACGTATCGGTATCCTTGAGCGTTTCAGTCCTATACTTGGTCGCTCCGTCGGCACTTTCTTCGGTCGAAGCCAGGTAGGGGCTCTTCGCCTCGGTATTGAACTTCGCGATGTAAGGACCGGTTCCAATCTTCTTGCCATCGGCACTGGCCGGATAGTCGACCGGAGCGCACCATTCCAGGTACAGGGTCAGGGTGCTGCTTGCCGAGATGAAGTCCATCACGGCCGCCGAGGTGAACCTGTAGCTCATGTGGTTGACATAGGCACCCATGTTGCTAAAGATATCCAGCTCCAGCTTGATGTCGTAATTACGCTTCGCTTCGCCCAGGTCCGTACTGTCACGCACATCGGGCAGAGCCACTTCGATCATGAACACAGGACCTGCGTGCTTGTAGTCCTTGATCGGGGCACTGAAGACATCGTGCAACTTATGTTCACCCGCAGCGATAACGACCGTTGCACCTTCCCTGTTGATACCGGTCAAGCGGAAGTTTTCGTTTGCAAGCGGTTCGAAGCCACCATAGTAAACTTCATCAAGCTTACGGCCCTTGGCAACACCTTCCGGAGTCGAGATCGTGAACTTGATCTTGGACACGGAACCAGTCACCGGCACCCACGGATTCTGGTCGCCAGCATACTGACCGGCAAGATCCTTGAAGTAGCTCATTTCGGCATCCGAAATCAGACGCACAGAGTCCGCAATCCAAATAGCTTCGTCATACTTGTGCCTAAAGCCAAGGCGTGCCGACGTCGAGCGGGCAGAGTAGCTGAGAGAAAGGTTCGGGTTCTGCAGAGGACTGAAGAAGGTTCCCTTCTTTCCTTCACGATTACGTTCCACCACATAGGGGTGTCCCGGCATCGTATCCAGCGGTTCAGAGAACGTCAAGGTCACATAGTCCTTGGAGCCCTGGGCGTCATCACCCACGTCGTAGCCCTGCCACAGCGCAGACAGGATAATCGGAGGACACTTGTCGACCACAGGGTAGTACTTGTCAAAGAAGCCGCCTTCGGGGCCAAGACGCGGAGTCACGTGTCCGTAACCGTCGTAAGGACCAACCGTAGAGCCCATCGCAAAGGTGTTCGAGGGAGTCATCTTGATCGTGATAATCGAGACCGTATCGGGGACCATCACCGTCACAACCGACGAATCCTCGGCCAGCACGTTTTCGGCATGTTCACCAAATTCCAGGGTATGCGTCCAGCTTTCCGGCAGGAAGCTGAGCATTTCACCCTTCAGGCCCCATTCCACCACGAAGCTGTCGAGCATATCCTTGTCGCGGAGCTTCTTCGCAAACTTCATGTAGAGTTCGTCCGGATAGCCGTCACCTTCGAAGTCACGCATTTCGGCAAGGGTCACGGGCACCGGCTTCGGGGTTTCCACGATCTTCACCGTGTTACAGGTATTCGCAGGATCGAGGAGGTTCAGCGCCTTGTCCGACACGGAATTCGGCTGCACGACCACCGTGCCGCCAATGGGCAGCATCTGTCCGTCGGTATTGCCCGTAATCACATAGAGCCAGCTCTTGCCGTCGTTATTGGTCGTCGCCTTGCCCACCACCTGGATTGCAGCGCCAGTCACGCCGACCACCTGCAAGAACCAGTTGTTCAGCGAAGAAAGCAGCACCGGTTCGGTAAAGGCAACCATCAAGGTATCCTGTTCGGATTCATGGTTCGGGTTTTCAAGAATCGTCACGCTCAAGAGCTGCGGAAGGATGCCGTCGCCAATCGCCACGCGTTCGGCGTTCGTTGCACCTTCGGCCTTCAGGTAAACCGTAGCCGTTCCCGACGGAGCCGCATTCGCCTTGATTCCAAGCGATGCAGGCAGGTCGAGTGTCACCACCGACTGGTTCAGCGCCGCAGCCTGATCCACCTTCAGGGTGACCGTATCGGACATACCCGGCAGGTATACGCGGATACTGTCGAAGCTGTAATCCGCCTCCAGTTCGTTCGTGAATTCAACGAGAAGCTTATCGGCGACATTATCGCAATCGCTGTCCTGAGCCAGAACCTTCTGCGGTTCGGGGTACTTGGATTCCGCATAGAAGCTCTGCTTGGAAATATCTTCTTCATCGTCAGGGTCAACGTAGATTACCTGGATCGTATCGCCCGCAAAGAAGGAAATCTGATTGCCCAGACGGCCTTCCTTCGGAACGGACACTGCAGAAATCAAGGAGGAGCTCTTGAACGAACCCGGATTAGCGGCGTCTTCCACGAGCTTGACCTTCAGGGTATCCTGCTTCTTACCGTTGATGACAAGCACCTCGACCGGAGCGGATGTACCCGCCTTATCCTTGTCGACCAAGAAGATGTTGAAGCGGGTGTTCGCCGGATCGGCAGGAGATGCCACCGGGTTGCCGTTTTCGTCCTTGATGGTCAGCGAAGACTGCGTCAGGTTACCACGGGTAAACTGCACGTAGTAGGTGCGGTTGATAAAGGCGCATCCACCATTTTCAGCACATTCGGCGCAGTCCGGATTGGCACCCGCAAAGATCGTGAGGTCAATCTTGTTGCTACCAATCTTCATCTTGACAGGAATATTCAGCGTCCAGAGGCCCGTAGAGTCAATCTCTCCGCCGCCGCTCGTGACGTTGTAATGGGCGATCACTTCGCTGTCCTTGGAGATCAGGAAGATTTCGTCACCGATCCTGTTGATAATCGTCTCGATTTCAGTACCGTTCGCCCAGATACGAGTAATGTAGCCCTGTTCAGATACATGGGCATAACCCCTTACGTACACCGTGCTGCTCGTCTGGTCGATTTCCACATAGGAACCGTCGGACACATTGAACGGAGCATCCAAGGTCACATCCATTTCGTAATGAGCCTTCTTGGTCGTCATTTCCTGGTAGGACGGGCTGTAACCCCAGATAAATTCATCCTTGCGGTAAACGACGATGTAGGGGTTGATAGGAATTTCGTTATCGATATCACCATAGTCCTTGTCTTCGAAAGGCATACCGACATAGTCGGCACCATCGACCAGGAACTCATGCGGAGACCAGGACCAGTCACCCGTTTCCTTGGTCATGCGCTTCTTGGCAAGCGTACGCAAAGTTTCGCAAGTCTGGTAACCATCGTTCGAAAGACCCGACGAGAAACCAAAGTCAAGACGCACACGAGACGAAGACTTGATCGTCGTCGATCCCAGCGGAACAGGGAAATAGTAGGAGTATTTTCCGGTCGATGCATCGTAGGTATCGTCCAGACGCTGGGGCAATGCGTGACGCATCAAGTAACGGATTTCATCACCCGTTTCGCAAGGCTTGTTGAAGCCCGCTTCGTCGTATGCCTGACAAATATCGATGTCGATCAAGGTGGCGCACTTTTCGACTTCTTCAGGCTTTGCGGTAAAGTACATACGCAAGGTCAAGCTATCGAAGGCTCGCGCCTCGTTATTGTAGATATTCAAGTCGAGGAAGTCCAGTCCGCCAAATTCATACTGGTAAGCACGCACGCTAAAGTCGTACCAGCCCACCGGCGTGGTAAACTTGAGCATTTCGCCCGTCTTTTCGTTGGTATTCGCAAACTGGCCATTACTTTCGACCATGTAGTAGTAAGTCGTCTTTTCCTTAAGTCCGCCAATCTTTACGTAGTGGAACTTGACAGGAATACCGGAAACATCCGCGTTGCCCGCGCCGCTATTGAAGGCATATTCAGCAGCAGTTGCATGGGGAACCGTATCCCAGTACACCTTGGATTCGTATTCACCGTTCGGCGTGTACCACATGATTTCGGCGCTGTCGCCGAACATGTTACAAACCGTCGGGTTCATGATCTGCGCACTTTCCACCGTATTGAGCGTCGTAAAGCTATACGGCGTTTCCGTAGAATCGACCATGTACTTGAACGTAAAGTTATCCGGATTGTAGGCATTCAGACCTGCGGCAAAGAAGTAGTAGGTCGTACCGTTCTGAAGTCCGCGCAAGATAATTTCGTGCTGCACGCCCGCAGTCGTGTCATCCGGGAAGGCCGCCGTATTCAACGAGGCCTCGTCGGTACCGTAATAAAGCCTTGCCGTTCCACGAGTCGTAAGCTTCACCATCACGATTGCGGAGTCCATGCTCACGTGGCGGATTTCCACAGTCACACCCGGAGCGGCGGTACGGTCGAACTTGGCAGCGGCAAGCATACCCGAGCTCACGATCGTAGCAGCGGCATCGATACAGGTTTCGGACAGGTGATAGTCTTCCCAGCTCTTGTTGTCGGGAACCCAGGAATTAGTCGTACCCGGAGTCACGCCACCGAAAAGGGCTCCCACCGGCGGATTATACTTGTAACCGGCTCCCGGCGTATTCTTACCTTCGGGGTTTGCAGCACGGTGGTGCGGGTGGGCATCGTTCTTGTCGCCGATACCCAAGATAAAGGACACATCCCACGGGTTCACGCCCAGCATGTAGTTCAACTGGTTGATACCCAGCTGATGCATTTCGTCGGCCTTCCAGTCAGGAGTTCCCATAATCGGGAGAACGATTCCCTGCTTTTCGATATCCTTCGCCACATCGGCGTACGCAAGAACTTCGAAGATGTTGCCTGCCTGGTAACGGTTGTAAATCCAGGTTTGGTCCGTCATCATCGTGTACCAAGTCGGATCGTAAGTCAAGGCTCCTCTCAACTTCCAAGCCGGTCCCTGGTTATTGGGAATGCCCGGCAGCGCAATAGAGCCGGTTCCATTTCCAGACATGTCTTCCAGGTTCAGGATCATGCTCGTAATACAGTCTTCCACCGCGTTGAGCCATTCCGTTTCGGTAAGACCATACTCGGTTATGGCCTTGTTCTTGTCGGCCAGGATCAACTTGTAAAGAGCATAGGTCGCATAGGCATAAACATTCGCCCAGCTCGTGTTCTTCACGTTCTTCAAGAAGCCCTTGTCGTTGGTCACAAACCAACCGCCCGCAAAGGCGCCCGCACCGTCCATATATTCCTGGCCAGCCACCAAGTTACGGGTACGGATCATGTCGTCGGCATATTCCTTCTTGCCGGTCGCATAGAGAAGTGCCACAGAAGCGAGAGCAAGGTCATCGTAGAATTCGTTGTTACCGTTGTAAGCCGAAGAAGACCAACCGGCAGCCTTGGTGTTGTTCACAAAAGGCTTGCCACCATCGTAGCTGGACTTACCCTGGGCCAGGGACTTCGCAAAGTCGTACATCTTTTCGGCAACCATCAAGCAGCTGTCCGCAAAGGGCTTGTCGTATTCCGCATACATCTTGCCCAAAATCGCAAGGCCGGCAGCCGTTTCGCCACCGATATTCGCACCGATTTCACCCTGTCTCAGGATACGCGTCGTAGGACCGCCACGGCCCGTTGCGGCAGCGGAACCATCCGTCGGGAGTTTGTCCTGGTTTTCAGGTCTGCCCCACCAGCCGTGGTCCTTGCCGAAACTACCAACAGACAGCACCATGTCGTCAATCACGCCCTTTGCACGCACATAGGAACGCAACACAAAGTCAGCACCATGCTTTGCTTCGCGCAACATATCCGGGATACCGTCGGTATTCACCGTTTCGCCATGGTTAAAAGCATAGTTGTCTTCGTCGGCGTCGGGATTCGTTGCAGCAAGAACCGCCGCCACCATAAAGGCATACATCTGCGTCTGTGATTCCTTCAGGTGGTCACCGCAGTCATAGTAGCCACCTTCCAGCGTTCCCGCCTGCGACATATCAAGGAAAGTCAGCGAACCACCTTCGGGGTCCTGCACCAATTCGCCAGCACCATCCAAGGTATGGCTAGCCGGATGGAACCAGGAATCGCCGTAACCGCTACGGTTGATGCCGTAGAACTTGAGGGCGGCGCTACGCACCATGGAATACACCTTTTCGCTCACGATAAAGGTGCTCGAGATATCGTTCCCGACCTTGATACGCAAACGGGTGTCCGTCGGGACATTGCCCGGAATATGACCGATCTGGATAATGCCGGACTGCCCCGTGATGTCGAGCTGGTAACGCTTCTGGTCGTTAGTAGCCGCATTGGTACCGGCGATAATCGTCCAGTCCGAAGAAGTCTGCACACCACTACTGGTGAGCGTTCCCGTCACCGCAGGGCTCAAGGAATTACCGTCGACATCGACCACTTCGAAAGTGGTCGCCGTACCCACATAGTAGAACTGCTTTTCGGGGTCGCTCGGCAAGTAACCGGCCTGGTTGATACGGATCGGCGACATGCGATAGTTGATTGCATCGAGGTACGCCTGGTTCAGCGTATCGGGAATAAGGGCATTCGGCACATAAGAGGCCGGGGTACGGTTCTTAGGCACCATATTGTGTTTCATGGTGACCGTCGTGTCATAATGATTAAAGACAGTCGTATCCCAGGTGAGGGGCCACACCGGACGAATCAGGTCATAAGGCGTGGGCTGTTCCTGACCCGCTGCCGCCATAACGGATACGGCAGACATCGCGACAAACATCGCAGCGACAAGACTCTTTTTAATAGGCACAAAAGCCTCCTTTTATATACAACTAAATGGCGGATGCACAAACACCCGTTAAGCAAACGCCCAAATACACATTCTAAAAATAGATTTATTAGCCTAAAAACGGACTATGCCAAATCAGAAAATGTTCGCATTTTGCTCTCAAAAAAGGCAAAAAAAATTGATTTGGAACACGCAGTTTCGTATAAAAGTTTTTAGTAAGAAATTTATAGAACAAGGTTCAAAAAAGTTTACAGAGCGGCGGTAAAAAGGAGATCCCGACACAGGGTCGGGATGACATTAAGTGTGAAAAAAAAGGAAAGTAAGAGACAACAAAAAAAGGTCGACACCCGTAGGCATCGACCTCCAAAAATCTGTGGATTTTAAACCGCTAGATTAGTCCTTGCCGGTGAAGATAATCACGAGCACGGATGCCACGAAGGCGGCAGACACGATCAGGAATTCCCACGGGTTTTCCATGATGGTGGACTTTGCAGAACCGGCGGAGCTGTTTTCGAGAGCAGCCTGTTCTTCGGCCTTGGCCTTAGCTTCAGCTTCGGCAGCCTTCTTTTCTTCTTCAGCCTTGGCGAGAGCGGCGGAGTCAACCGGAGCTTCTTCAGCCTTTGCTTCGAGCACTTCGGCCTTGGCAGTATCGGCAGGAGCAGTAGTATCGGCGGCGGCTACGGCTTCAGCAGGAGCGGCGGCAGAGTCGGCCGGGGCTGCGGCAGCGGTAGAATCGGTTGCAGCCGGGGCAGCGGCTTCGGCCTTCGGGGCTTCAGCAGGAGCGGCAGCAGAATCAGTAGCGGCAGATGCGGCAGCGGCTTCAGCCTTCGGGGCTTCGGCAGGAGCAGCGGCCGGAGCGGCTTCAGCAGCCTTCGGAGCTTCGGCGGCGGGCTGAGCAGCAGGGGCTGCAGCGGGAGCCGGTGCGGCAGCTTCAGCCTTCGGGGCTTCAGCAGCGGGCTTTGCAGCTTCGGCAGCGGGAGCGGCCTTTGCGGCAGGAGCGGCCTTTGCGGCAGGAGCGGCGGCAGTCTTGGCAGCCGGGGCCGCGAAAACAACAGCAGAGGCAAGCATAGATGCGAGCATGAGATTCTTGATCTTCATAGTATTCCTCACTAGATTTAAACTTTTACGATGTAAAAAATAGTACAAATCACGCGTTTTTGTTCAAAAAAATTCAAAAAAAATTCAAATTATCGGCTTTTTTGGTTATTTCGTCGCGTTTTCGCAAAAATAAGCACTATTTATCAACAAAAGCACGCCCCTTTTGGACAAGGGACGGGAGACTGGGATCGAAAGAATTTAAATTTAGGGTCAAAAGACACAAGGTCATCCTGGAGCGTAGCGACGGGATCCAGTATTGGATTCCCTCCCTTCGGTCGAGAATGACTGCAAAGGTAAAAGCCTCAAACCAGCAAACACTAACCACCAACCACTAGAACAATATGGCATTCAAATACGAAGCTACCGTCCAGCACGGTGAAGATACTACCGAATACGTAAATCTCGGTAAAGATGGCGTTTCTGTCGCCGAATTCGAAGGCAAGAAGATTCTCAAGGTTTCCAAGGAAGCTTTGACGAAGATTGCTCAGGCTGCTTTCGAAGAAGTTGAATTCTGCCTCCGTCCGGCCCACACAGCCAAGGTCGCCAAGATTCTCCAGGACCCGGAAGCTTCGGACAACGACAAGTTTGTCGCCCTCACCATGCTCAAGAACGCCTGCGTTGCCGCCAAGGGCATCCTCCCGTTCTGCCAGGACACCGGTACGGCTATCTGCGTCGCCCACAAGGGCCAGCAGGTCTGGACGGGCTTTGATGACGCCGAAGCGATTTCTGAAGGTGTCTACAACGCCTATACCACCAAGAACCTCCGCTACAGCCAGATTGCACCCTTGACCATGTACGAAGAAAAGAACACCGGTTGCAACCTGCCTGCCCAGATCGACATCCACGCCGAAGAAGGTGCTGAAATGAAGTTCCTCTTCGTCGCCAAGGGCGGTGGCTCTGCCAATAAGACTTACTACTGGCCGATGACCAAGGCGCTCCTCAACCCGAAGTCCTTGGAAAAGTTCCTCGCCGAAAAGGTGAAGAC
>Ga0247610_10003848_pt1 | contig 16228 bp, 15 predicted proteins | sample 174DNAGHGhighgp2_FD_193483 | JGI IMG/M metagenome (GOLD analysis project Ga0247610, IMG submission 193483) | Sheep rumen microbial communities from Palmerston North, Manawatu-Wanganui, New Zealand - 1742 DNA GHGhigh gp2 | ecosystem: Host-associated > Mammals > Digestive system > Stomach > Rumen... | reverse complement strand
TTCAGCTCCTGCCTTCACCCATTCCTTGCAGTGGTCAAAGGTACGAGAAGCTGGCGCATTCACTTCTGGAGGAAAATTGTCTGTAAGAAATAAAATTTTCATCTTAACCTATAAATCTTTCACATTTCACTTTGAGAAAGATAATTAACAATTCTTTCGCAAGCCTTACCATCCCCGTAAGGATTAACAGCCATACTCATCTTCGCGTAAGCAATTGGATCTTCAAGAAGAGTACTTACTTCATTGACAATCTTGTCATAGTCAGTTCCCACCAAATGAACCGTTCCACTTTCAAGAGCTTCTGGACGCTCAGTTGTGTCTCGCATCACAAGTACTGGTTTACCCAAACCTGGAGCTTCCTCCTGGATGCCGCCTGAATCGGTCAAAACAATACTGGATTTTTCCATCAAATAAACGAATTCAAGGTATTGTAAAGGTTCGATAAAGAAGAAATTAGGTCGGGTAAGGTCTTCCCCAAACACTTTATGTATTGGTTTGCGAACATTAGGGTTAAGATGCATAGGATAAACAAAATCCACATCCGGAAATTTCTCAGACAAATCTTTCATCGCTGTTACCATTCGGATAAAACCATCTCCGAAATTCTCACGACGGTGTCCTGTGATGAGTACTAACTTCCGACCATTTGATAGTCTTCCGACATCATAACCGGCAGAAACAAGGACTTCTTCCTGTTCCTTAGCAAGACCATTATCTTCTTTGAGACGCTTCACTACCATATGAAGGGCATCTATCACAGTATTTCCTGTGACAATAATATGTCCTTGCGCTTTCTCCTCTTTGAGATTGTGTTCACTTAGCGGAGTTGGAGAAAAATTATAAGTAGCTATACGACCTGTAATTTGACGATTCATTTCCTCAGGCCAAGGACTATAGATGTTATGAGTTCGAAGTCCAGCTTCTACATGACCAACAGGAATCTGCTGATAGAAGGAAGCGAGGGCTGCAGCTGTACTTGTAGTGGTATCGCCATGCACAAGCACTACATCTGGCTTCACCTCTTTAAACACATCTCGCATACCCGTTAGCACTCGAGCAGTTACATCATAAAGATCTTGTCCCTTTTTCATGATATTCAAGTCATAGTCTGGCTTAATATCGAAGATTTGGAGAACTTGGTCCAACATTTCACGATGTTGACCTGTAACGCATACGAGTGTTTTGAAATGTTCCTTATTTTTTTGAAACTCTTTCACAAGGGGAGCCATTTTTATAGCTTCCGGACGAGTTCCAAAAACAAGCATGATGGTCTTCATAAATCTACTTTTTTTAAATGTGATAAACACCTTCTAAAGGACAAATATTACAACAGTCAAGGATAACCTTACCCTTTAATTTTTCCCAATTCTGTTTGATATGGTCATGCTTCACCATGATAACCACCATATCCACATCATCAAGAAATTGGTCAAAATCGAGAATTTGGTTTGGCACGATTTCTTTTTCTGTAAAGAATGGATCAAAACTTTTCAGAGGACGTGCCAAATGACGTCTCTGAATATCAAGTAGTTGAAGAGTTGGGCTTTCACGTACATCATCAACATTTTCCTTATAAGTGATGCCATAAAGACCAACACGTCGATTATCCTCAATATGATTTTCCTTCATAATCTCATAAATGCGCTCCAATACAAAAACGGGTTGACTATCGTTCGTCTTCATCGACTCATCAATCACTTTTGCCAATTGAGGATAATCGCCGACCAAGAACCAAGGATCAACGCTAATACAATGACCACCTACACCAGGGCCAGGTTGAAGGATATTCACACGTGGGTGCATATTGCAAATACGAATAATCTCATAAACATCCATATTATCGTGACGACAGATACGCGCTAACTCATTAGCAAAAGCGATATTCACAGCACGGAAAGTGTTTTCTACCACCTTTGTCATTTCAGCAGTACGAATGTCTGTCACAACTATTTCGCCTTGACAGAAGCTTGCATAATATTGTTTCACCTTTTCACCAATCTCCTTATTGTCTGAACCTATCGTACGGTTATTATGAAGCAACTCATACACCATATTGCCAGGGATAATACGTTCTGGAGCATGAACAAGATTAATATCCTCACCTATCTTGAAGCCATTATCTTCTATTACAGGACGAACAAATTTATCAATGGTTCCAGGACTTATTGTAGATTCAATAACCACTATTGCTCCTTTAGGACACACCTTCATCACATCCTTCACTGCTGCTACAACATAGCATGCATCCACCTTCTTAGAGAACTTATCGTATGGAGTAGGAACAGAAACAATATACACATCTGTCTTTTGATATTCAGTGGTGAATTTAATACCGGCTTTCACAGCGGCATTGAAAAGATCATCAAGTCCATCTTCCTTAAATGTAGTCCTCCCTGCATTCAGGGTTGCTACAAGTTCCTTATTATAATCGGTGCCAATTACTTCCACACCATGCGACGCCATCATCAGAGCCGTAGGCAAACCAATGTAGCCGAGTCCAATTACGTTAATCATGATTTCTAATTATTTATTATTTTATTAATTCAGACAATCTATCTACGTTCATTGTTGAGAGAAAATAACCATAGTCTTTCAACTGATAATATCTTTTCAAATATGTAACATCATCCAAGATAACGCCTTTTTTTGAAAAAAAAGCTTGCAACAAAACTGTAGTATATGAACCTATGGCATATTGCATATTGCTAATTGATTCAAAAATACTTACTTTAGAAGGATACTCTATTTCATCTTCGTTGACATATTTGCGCAATAGGTTTACATCGGAATAGCGAGGATGAATCCTATACTTGATAGTATTTCCTTTCTGCTTTAAATAAGATAAAGAATGAACAATAGATTTTATTTCTTTTTCAGTATAAATAGCTAAATAGTATTTATAATCAGCGTAAGTTGAAGGATTAATGTATTGATTACAATCAAAAGAAAGGCTTTCTGGAACAGCAATGATAAATTGTGAAGGTTCAGCTTTCTGGCGAATAAACATGTCAATATAATGATGACTCCAAACATAGCATTCGTCAAAATGAAAGAATGAATCTCTAATAAAACATAACTTTTCACCATGCATAACGTTGATATGTTTGACATTACGCGTGTGACAATAGTTTGTTAAAATGGAGGAACTAAAACTATATTCCCCATTAATGATAATAGCTTTAGGAGGGTATCGCTTAATGCAAGCACTATATGTTGCTATTTTTATAATGGTTTTAAAAATGAAATATGGATGTCTCCATCCAATTATATGCTTGAAAATATATGACAAATCTTTATAAGATAGACAAAGCCCACTATGCCAAGCCTTTGTATTGATAACATATTTTTCTTTCAATATTTGAGGCACAACTTCTTCCATGTGATGATCTTCTTCAATAGCATCAACATCATGAACATATCTTACACCAAGGTTCTTTATAAATAAGAAGATGATTAAAAATGGAATTAAGAAAAAGGAAATTATATCTAAAATCGTTTTTTTCCATTTAGCAACAAAAAAGTTCTGACATAGAAATTGTTTATAACTTCTATCAAAGTCATTAATCGGTTCACCTAAACTATCCATATATATATATTGAACATCTAAAGGATAGTCAAATAAGCCTTTATTTCCTTTATTTAATCGTAGTGCTATGCTCGTAAAACTTAACTTCATAAAACACTTTGTTTTCAATACCTATGTTCCTTCTTACATTTATTAAATAATTCGATGTTTCTATATTTAATAATTTTAGCTGGGTTTCCACCAACTATTGCACATGGAGGAACATCTTTTACAACAACAGATCCTATGGCAACAATAGCCCCTTCGCCAATATGAACATTTCCAGATATGATTACATCAGCTCCAATCCAAACAAAATCATCTATTATAACATTTTTTGTAGTAACCTTGTTTCCATATGGTATTCTATCTCCTAAATCGTAAGCATGACTACCTAACATTATTTTCACATTGGTAGCAGAATGAAAATAGCTACCTATCTTCACTGTGCCTTTACCTGTTACTGTTATACCATTAAAACTACAATAATTGCCAACAGTCATACTAACCTTGGGACCGATTTTAGGAAATCTTGCTGCTCCTATACCCTTTCCATATCTTACAAGCCTTTGCTTGAAGTACCATGTACAAAAAACTCTTCTTATTTTTCTGAAAAAAGTCATTACTGATAATAAAAATCTCTTCATATTGACAAACTCGTTAAAAGACTCTATCCTACATAATTATCAAAAAAAATCAATAATCCATGTTCCTGTAATTATGCTATAAGAAAGAGATTATTCACTCATTTTATTATATTAAAGTACACTTCAGCATATCTTTGAGCTATTGTACTCCAGTCAAATTTTTGAACGGATGTCCTTTCATCCGTTTCCTTTTTAATCCATCCTATTATCTCACTAGGGTTAATATTGTCAAAATCGGCAATGTAATATTTATCTGAATCTTTTTCAGCATCTCCAATAACTGTATCAGAGATTAATTTGTTTACAATAATTCTAAGCCCTGTTGAATATGCCTCAATCTCAGAAAGAGCTTGACCTTCAACAGTGCTTGCATGTGCATATATATCTGCAGCTGAATGATATTGGTATAAATCAATATCTGATATATATCCTAAAAGTTTCACCTTTTGCTCAAGGCCCTTGTTTTGAATATAATCCTTAATCATATTAAAGTCTGGTCCATTTCCTATTATCCAATATTGATAATCGATATTTAGAGACTCAAGAATTTTTAAAAAGGAAAACTGTCCTTTTCTATCAACAACGAGTCCAACTGTAATAAAAACTATAGTATTTTGACCAACTTGGTAACTATCTCTAAATTCCTTTCGCTTAGAAGATGAAAAATAAAATTTCTTTGAATCAACGCCATTTGGAATAATTGTGATTTTATTATGTTCTACACCTAGTTTTAGCATTTTCCCAAGTGCCTTTTGGTTGAGAGTGGTGTAATAATTTGCTAAAGGTAAAGTAATTTGAGCGTTTTTTTTCCAAAATATTTCTTGTGGTGTATCAATATCTTCACCACACCACATCAGTCCATGAAGTGTTAATAAAATGGGGATTTCTGTTTCTAAATTTGCATAATGCATTGCAATCAATCCACTTCCATGAAAATGTATCAAGTCAGGTCTTACAATATCAATAGCTTTTTTGAAATTGTATCTGAAAAATTCCATGTGCAACACATTCGCATTTGTATATTTCTTATAATTATGCCAGGCTTTCCAGGTTCGCATTGGATTTTTAAACATATCTAATACCATGCCGAATGGGTTAATTCGATACCCCATGTATTGATGTAAATAATTACATAGTTTTTTTGCTTTTTTCTCTGGAATATTTGTACCATATAAGAATATTTCATCATCATCAAATTTTTGTTTACTTAATTCTCCCACAACTCTGGCTATCCCAGTAGTGTAATTTCCTCCCATCTCTTTAGGGAGTTGACCTATCTGCAAGATTTTCATAAATTTATGAAATAATTTCTTTTACAATCTGTTCCAGATCTACAGAATCATAATACTTACGAGCACCACGACTAAGATTTTCAAAATCATTATCCATTGCCAAGATAGTGTCTTTTATTTTTTCTGCAGTTATTGGATAGGAGATTGTTTGTCCACAATGGTAAGATTCAAATATTAATTTCAACCCTGGCACGTCGTTCGCAACCATAGGAATCCCATATTTCCCAAATTCAAAAATTTTATTCGGAGCACAATACAAAGGATTCAGCACTCCCACATATGTTTTCTTTGCAGGATGATATGTCAGAATTCCATAATGAGCCATTTGCGTAATGAGCAGATGATGAGGAGGTTTGATAAATGGAATATAAATAATTTTTTCAGATGTATAGCGTCTTTTTATATCTTCAAAATATCCCCCTTGTCCTCCCATTGCGAGAAAAACATAATTGTCTGGTAAAAGAGCTATAGCCTCGCAAAATTCTTCCAACCTACGCTCTGTAGAATTAAAAATACCTTGATATAGAATTACTTTTTTCCCTTCAACCTTCTTTCTAATTTCCTCAACAATTAATTTAACTTCTTTAGGTGTTTCTATATTGGTATCTTCACTTTCGTAAGGCTTATTTGGTAAGATAAAAGGGTTGGTTTTCAAGCCATAAAGACCATTTGTAATGAGTGCCCTATTATATTCACAATGAATTAATGCTTTTGCTTTGGTAAAGAAACGATATACATCATATTGAGGATGCAACAAACGAGATTTACCTTTAAGAGAGAAATCTTCAAACTCATAAAAATGAATAACGTAATTATACTTTTCGATATATTTTTGAATGTAAGCTATAATATTAGAATAAACAAACCAAATTAAATCATCTTCACCTATATTTGCATCTTTCAAATATTTATTCATATCGCGCTTATATTTCAAAGCTCGGTAAATAATAACCATCCAATTGACGACACGAAATCGACTCCTATTCTTCAACTTTCGGTAAATAGGAACAAATTCTACGCCCAAACTTTCTAAGTTTCGCTTTCCTTCAAAATCTGAAAATGTTCCTATACATACGACCTTAAGGCCTAATTTCAACATCACTTTTATGAGTGAGATAGTTGGTGGATACAATACCAAATCATCTTTTGGTATCAGAAAAATCTTTTTATTCATTATAATATTGATTATCCCATTTTGAATTTTTCATATTTTCGGCCAATAACATATAAGTTAGCATCGTTGATGTCATATATATTGCAGATATAAACGATAAAACTATCATTGTTGATAAAATAGCCCTCCCACAAATCGTATTATTTCTCCAAATATGAAAACAAATATACACAAATATTAAAAAGCCTATAAAGCCAGTATTCAAAAAAATCTTTTGAAGCATATTAAAATATAACTCATATCCAGCTTCCATTTCCATACCTGCATTTTTAATATGAGTCAATTGAATAGCACTGCTTGGGCATCCGAATATCTTTTCAAAAATATTATAATCTTGAAACACATAAATTCCACGCCAAACTCTCAAAAAACCAGAACGGCTACCATCCTCATAAATTGTTGCAAGTTCTTCTTGCCTTTTTGCCATATCAATTCCTATTTGGCTATTCACGTAAAGATAACCAATTTCCATTATTATAAAAGAAAAAAGTATCAGGATAAGCCATTTACTTGGTTTTTTTCCTTTGGAAAAAAAAGGTATAACGAATAATAAGATAGGAATAAGTCCTAACAAACCATTTCCAGAACGTAAATAAAGTAAAGCTATTCCAACAATCACAGCATAAATCCAATGAAACTTGCTCTTGTCGTAAAATATTTCTATGGCAAGAAGAGGCAAAAGAAATTGCGCAAAATGAGCTGGCTCAGAAAAAATAGAACTTGAACGCTCTCCTTCTGTTTTAATACTGAGATATAAAGAAGTGTCCTCTATACTATGTAATGGCAAACCATCAATAATACCACTTATACGATAACCTGAAGTTTGATATGTAACTTCTTGTATAAAAAAAACTGCTAGACATATAAGCGCAAATACTTTAAAATAACGTATGTATGGATTAACATGAAAACATCCAAAAAACATTAAATATGTAATAAATATTTGGACTACTCCTAATGGCAAGTTAAAAGTGAATATAGCCATCGCCAATCCCCAATAAAGAAAATATATTGGTAACCCTTTCGACATTACATCGAGAATGTTTGTTCCTTTCAGAATACTGTAACAAAAAAATAACACAGATAATGGAAAGGAGAATAAGGTGGCATAGCTCCAACCATCTGGATTGCCATATATATTTAGCACAGGCATGAAAAGCAATACAATCATTATTGCTGTATGGAAAATCGGTATGCTTTTTACTTTTTTAGGACTCATGACTGCTTTTTGAATAATTTGTTTTTCAATGGCCTCAGTGTTTTTATGATTATTTGACACCACCAATGATTTTTCAGAAATAATACGAATTTAATTTTTTGTTCACGTGGTGAACGAAAAATAGTCATAGTGATTTTTTCATAACCGTCTTCGCGAATTCTTTGATAAATATTGTCACGAATAGAGGGTTTTGATGAAGAATGAAGTAAATTACCATTATATTTAGCTGCATCTTCTATCTTGGATATATGCCAATCGCATTGTTCTTTAATGTGATTCCAAACATCGTGGCTTTTCTCATTATTCAACAATAATAAAGAACAACCTTTACTATTATCTATTTCTGGAAAGAATTCCTTCACTCCCCAAAAATCAGCAAGGGTAAAATCTCCTTGGCGGGGAATTCTTGCAAAAGGACAATTGTAACAAGAATGTCGATATGTATAAGAATACATAAATGAATAGAGGTAAGGGCTCAATTCATAAGTAGGCTTAATTTTAATTTTTTTATTACCTTTTATATCTCTATACTCAAATATTTCACAACCTGTTCCATGTTTATTATCACGAAATTGATATGACAAAACTTTTCCTTTTACCTTATGATTTAGATAGTTAATATGCTGATGAAAGAGCCACTGACTAGGAACTCCGTGACAAATTAAATCTGAAGTGATGAGATTTGAATAATCTTTTCGCAAGTAAGCTTTAAGACCTGCTACTTGGCATCCTGTTCCAACAAAATAAACTTTTCTGCCTTGTTTTAATGACTCTCCAATTTCTACAAAAACATTTTCAAGTTCACTTTGAACGTATTTAGAACCTCGAAGCTTTTCTAATCCATCCATCGTATCAACTCCAATATGACGAACTGTAAAGTCCTTTTCCATAGCACATCCATACACGATTCCATTTTCACGAATAACCCATGAAGCTATGGCGTAGAAGAGTCCCCCACTTGAACTTCTCTGACGTTGTTTCTCATCACTTAACATCGCCAAATAGGTTTCTGGCTTTTCTGTATTTAAATATTTTGGATGCGCCATAGGACAAATCCTTTCGCACAACTTGCAATCAATACAAATATCTTTGTTAATGATAGGGTAACGGAAACCTTCTTCATCTATATCAAATTGAATTGCTTGCGTAGGACAAGCTTTCACACAAGCTGAACAGCCACAACACTCCTTTTTTTCTTTAGTCTGAAAATACATATTTTCTATTGTAAAGCTTCTTTCAGATAAATTATTGATTTTTCCCTTTCAGCTTCTAAAATTTTATTTACAATTGCATAATCAATATCTTCAACTCTTTGTTTATCTTGAATTTCATTTTCCAAAAGTCTATCTTGAAGACCACATAAATCTAATAAACTGATGATACGGGTTGAGAATCCTGATGGTAGATACACCCAAAAACGCTTGTTTAAATTAATAGAGAATGCGGTTCCATGAAAAGAATTGGTCACCACACATTCTGCATAATACATAAGAGAAAGAAAATCACCAGGATTAGCAAAACGAAAAGTTTTGTCAGCATACTTGTCACCCCAATAATTCCATGAAAATGTTATGACTTTCAAATTTTCATTATTGGCTATCTTGCGAATACTTTTATACATGAGTGTTTTGTCAGTTATATTATAAGGTATATAAACAAGAATATACTTGTCTTTTACAAGTCGTGGACTCATATATTTTTTCCACTCTTCGCAGTTAAGCATAAAAGTCGGGTCTATGAGATGCTGAGCCTGAAATCCGAGCTGTTTAAATAAATCTCGTGCACTTTTCTCTCTAACTGATAGACTTGCATATTCAGGTAAATATTTATTGAAACACTCAATCTCAAACTGAGTCAATTTATCATTACCAATTGATGTAGCATAAGAAATTTTTTTCCCTACAATGCCATCAAAAAAATAATGAGCATCTAATCCTTCATTATATTTGAAATTCCATGATTGATCGCTACCCGTCATATAAACATCGGCCTTTGGACACTTTTCTGCAAAATCGTCTTTTTCATAAATTGGAGCACTCAGTGCACAGTGACGCTTTAAATACCCTTCATATATTCGTTTGTTTGCAATAAAAAGTGGAAAGCAATATAATTTCCAAATGATACGAAATACTTTTTGGGGTAACGAAGTGTTTCCTAAACTCCAAAATCGTTGAAAAGACACCCTTGGAGGTATATAATTCACACAAATTGATTCATAACCTAATTTCTTCAACACCTTATTTGTTGCAATAGTTTGTAGATTTGAACCAAAGTTTGTTCCTACATGTATTGTTATAAAAGCTATTATATTTTTCATTATATAAAAATAAATAATCTTCTATGGATATAACATTTCTTTCAACCAATTATCAATTCTCAGCTCACCAATCTTATTATAATATTCATCATCCACATAGAAAGGATTTTGAAAGAAATCATCAGGAATTATAATATTTTTAGAATCATCTATTACCATTATCTGCCTGGGATCATAGAATTTATATTCTCGCACAGATTTATTATCTGTAATTATCTTTTTCCCTGTCCCTAATGCCCACATAAAACGTGGTGTTAATCCGTCTTGAAGTGGATTACAAGTGTCTATTATAATGTCTGACGATAATATGTATTGTCTAAAATCTTCGGGTTCGAGAAATTTATGTATTAATAAACCGGAACGTTTGATTTTTGCATTTTCACCTACAATACATTTAGCAAGATTCTTTATTTTTGCCACATTCCCAGAAATTGGAGGTGTATATAGTTTGATAAATCTGGATTTATGCAGTTTTTTAGAAATTATATCTATTTCACGAAATAGTTGATAACGAGTTTTATTATATGAACCGAAACCAAACACATCATAATGTGGATAGCCCTTGGATTCAATCTTCATCCAATAATTTGGTAGAAAGGTCAACCCTAAGGCTTCGGCATCAGAACGGTCAAACGTAAAAATTCTATCAAAGTACTTAAAATTTCTTTGCAGATTATACACTCTTGTAACATTATCAAAAATATAATTAATGCATATTATATTCGGATTAATACTACGAAGTTTCTCAAATAAACAATGATGAATAAATGCTCCATTGATAACAAGCAGAAAATCATAAATCCATGAATGTTCTTTTGAAATAAACAAACTTTCCCAATAATTCTTCAAATTATCTTGAAACATCCTCTCGTCATAGTCTTTTGATTTAGGATTATTGATAAAGTATGGGTCATTAGGAAATGCCGTATGAATTATTGAAGTCACATCCATCCCAAGAATCCTAAGGCCGTTCTCAACGTCCTTATATAAATTCATATGGGGGGGAGCAACTAATAATATTTTTTCCATCGTAAAAGAATTTTCAACCATTTATGTATATTTAACGTACTTAATACCATAAAAGAATAATGGTAGTATTATTAAGTACATTATAATAGCTAGCCAAAAGAATAATTCTCCATTACTTACGTCACAATAAATAAATTTGGTTTTCAACAAAACTAGAAGTAACCAATGAAAAACAAAAAAAACATTGAGACAGAAGAATAATCTGAAATCTTCTATATTGAATCTCCTTAAAAAAATGACCTACAGAAAAAAATATTGTACCTAATGAAACTTGAATAAAAATAAGAGGGATTCGCTTTTCCCTCATAATATAAACAAGCATAAATGATACAAAGATAGATACAATCCGTAGCCAAACATCACTAATTTTAAATTTCAAGAACAAAGAATGTAACATTTTAACAATAAAGAGTGAGAGTAAGAACCATAATGGTAAATTACCTTCGACTGAACTATTCCTAAAAATTTGACTAAAAGGTTCGTAAAACCAAGTCTTCCAAGATGTTTCTGCTATTATTGATTGCTGGATGCACCAAAAAACATGACCTATTAATGAAAATATAAAATATGGTTTTAAAAGCCGCTTTGAAGAATCATTTACTAAATCCTTGCAAAATTCTTTATGACTAAACATTCCTGCTTTGAAGTAAAACCAAGTCATAAACATAAAAAGAAAGTGACTTAAATAATCCACAAGCAAGTATTTTATGTGCGACCATTGATAGATATGATATAAAATCATGTAGATTATCATTATACCTGCCACAATATCTATTGACTGGTCTCTATTTTTACTTTGAACTACTGCCATTATTTAAGGAACGATCTTTTATCTGTTTGAGTGTATTTATAACAAAAGCATTCTTTATAATTTTGGTGTTAAAAAAAATAAAATAAATGCACATTACAAATCCACTAATCAATAAAATTATAATCGACTGTACTTTGATTTCTTTATAAATAACAAAAAGAAAAAATAAAAGAGGAATATTATATAGTATTTGAGATAATAAATACTTATAAGGGAAACAAATCTGAACATACTTTGTCATATAGTATTGAGCAGATATAAGTACTGCAATTTCGGAACAAAGCCAAACTATCGCTGATCCCATCGAATTCAAATAAGGAACGATAGTAATGTTTAATGCCAAACCAACAAAACAACCAATAATAGAATTGCGAAACACAGCTTTGTCTTTTTTAAGAGGCATCAAGCCTTGGATAACTAAAATCTGCTCATATCCACAGATAATCATTAATGGCATCACAATTCTCATAGGCAGTATGGCACCTTCATATCCAGAACCGGAAATAAGATGTATGATATCAGGAGCATAAATAATACAATAGAATACAATAGGCACAAACAATAAAAATAATATATTAGTAGTTTTGTTTAACATAACTTTATATTCCTCAAACTTTCCTTCACTAAGTAATGCGCTTTGACGAGGCAACATGACGCTTGTTAAAGCTGTAAAGATACTTAAAATAATAGAATATAACTTCGTTGCTGTTGTATAGTATCCTACTTCAGTTTCTCCAGATGTAAAGCCTAAAAAAGCCACATTGAATGAGGTGTACATTGAAGTAACAATATTATATATGCCAAGTATTAACAATGACTTAATAAATGGACTAGTATCGATTTCCTTTATAGAAAAAGATGTTAAACGCCTTGAATATAGAAAATTAATGATTGCATTTATAGCAACCACTAACATTGAGATAACATAAAATTTAAAATAATCATCGGCATCATGAATAAAAACAAATATCATGATTATATATAATATTCTTACAGCTATTGTACGTAAGGTTATAAAACGAAAATCTTCCATTCCTCGGAAAAACCATTCTATCAATAAAAAATTAAATACTAAGCGTATTCCCCCAACCAACATCATCTCCCAATGTTCATGTAATTTGGGTACAACCATGGTTGCTATAGCCAAAGTTATAACAGCAATAAGAGTTGTTATAGCATTAAATGCAAATAAACTACTAAAAGTCCTACGAAGTGCATGCACATTACCTTTACAACGAGCGACTTCCCTTGTTCCTACAGCGGATATACCAAATGTAGAAAAAAGAATAAAGTAAAATATAATACTATCAACAAAATTACATAGTCCAATATTCGTTACTCCCAACACTCGCGAAACATAGGGATACGTTATAAACGGAAATATATAATGTGCCGTTGTTATGATACTATTATAAAGAAAATTCTTTTTTATACTGGCTGACATGTTAGTTATAAATCTTGATGGAATTATAACGGAAGCGCAATTAATAAGGTGTCATTCTACTTGTATGACGTTTTGTTTATACTTATTTACTTACTTTTTGCAGGAAGAAAAACAAGTATAACTACATAAAGTCAATAATTATTATTGTCGCTACCTTAAAACTGAATCAAGTTTAGAAAGTAATTCATTATTTTATTTAAGGTGCTTCACCAAGTCTTGTGCTTTTTGGTATTCTTGTGGATTACCAATATCAATCCATGTACCATTGAGTGGATAACGAATCACACTTTTTCCCTGACTAATCAGTTTTTCTATCAAATCTGTAGCATTAAAGAATATATCTGTAGGAATCTCATTTAAAGCACGTCGCTTGATGAGGTATATACCAGCATTGGCATAATAAACATACTTGGGTTTCTCTATTAATCCATGTATATTGCGCCCATCAAGATCGAGAATTCCGTAAGGAATACTCACATTATAAGGTACAGCAGCTACTGACATTTCAGCATCATGCTGCTGGAAATGAATAAAGAAATCCTCGAAATCAATATTGGTGAACAAATCACTATTCATCACCAAAACAGTATCATTATAGAATGATTCCACAAACTTGATACTACCAATCGTGCCTAAAAAACGTGGTTCACAAACCGTGTTTATCTTTATGCCATTTCTTGGTTCTTGATAATGATCTTCTATCTGATCATGCAAATAATTCACTGTTATGTTGATATGCTGAATACCATACTTAATAAGTCTATCCACATTGTGGTCGATGATGCATTTTTCACCAACCTTCAACAATGGTTTCGGTGTTTTCTCTGTCAAAGGACGTAATCGTTCACCTTTCCCTCCTGCCATCAATACAGCATCAACGGGCAGGCGAGTGATACACCGCTCTAAATCAATAATATCAACAATGTGATTGTCATTGTCAAGAATAGGCACGAGCTTCATCTTCAAATCACGCTGTTTTTGAAGGTGCTGCACATCATCATTCTCTCCCTTGCGCAAAAATTTGAAGTTGCGGTGCATAATCATCTCTGCAGGGTCTTGGAGATGGGCTCCAGCAATCAAAGCTCGACGAGAGTCACCATCAGTAATTGTTCCCACCATGCGCTGTTCATCATCAACAACAAAGAGAACAAGTGGATTTGGAGCAAGTGAGTTGATTTGCTTCAATGCATCAAGAAGAGTGCAATTTTGGCTAATAATATGATTTTCCGTCATAACAGATGTTCATTAAGCATGAATTCTGCAATTTTCCAATCACGCATCGTATCAAGGTCAAGACTCGATTCCTCGTCCATCACATATTTCACACGACGAGTGAAGTGACCAAGGTCCGTACGTTTCAGAGACTCGGGATTGATGACATAGATAGCACCATTGTATTCATAAACTTTTGGTGCATCTTGCCTACGAGTAATGCTACCATCACCCTTACAGATATGAAGATAGCCTTCTCCGTCTTCTTCAAAGACACAATAATAAGGATTGGCAGTACATTCCTTAACCGAAACAACCATGTCAATACTTGTACTATACATTGACAATGCTTCTTTTACTTGTTCTGCTGTGCGGAAAGGTGATGTGTTCTGCAACAATACTACTATATCATACACTTTTCCTTGTTGTTCATAATAATTAAGTGCATGGAGCAACACCTCGTATGTACCAGCCGTATCTGTTGCCAATTCTGCTGGACGAACAAAAGGAACTTTAATCCCATAATCTTCAACACATTGGATGATTTCCTTATCGTCTGTACTGATACATATGTCATCGTCGTCAACTATTTGTCGAGCTGTATCGATAGTGTAGTAAATCAAAGGTTTTCCTGCCAATGGTTTTATGTTCTTATGGGGTATACCCTTGCTGCCTCCACGAGCTGGTATTATTACTAATATTTTCATCGTATATCGTAGAAATGTTTCTGAATAATTCCCTCTAAGGGATAGTTTTTTATGACTTCCAGAATTTTGGCAGTGGTATTCTCGCCCTCGTAAGGATTCGAGCATCTCTTTGCTGCTATCTGAAAATCATCGTTCAGTACCAGTTTAATACCTTTCTCAATTTCATTAGTAGTTGTTCCACAATTAACTACACTTTCAGACATGATTCGACCTTTCTGTCGGTCGCCGATATTAAGGGTGGGTATATGGAAACTTGGAACCTCGATGATGCCACTGGAACTGTTACCAACTACTGCTTTCACAAATTGTAATGCAGATAGGTAGCGCTTCAAACCTAAGGATTTGAAAGCAACACACTGGTGGCTATGGCTTGAAACATACCGCTCAATGGCTTGCTTGATAATCCGACCGTTTGTGTCTGAATTAGGCATCGTGAAAATAACCCTACAATTCTCAATATTGTCAATGGCATCCAACAGGTTTTTACTTTGTTCCTCTGCGGTTGAGTCTTCCAACGTAACAGGATGATATGTAACAAGAATGCATCGATTTCCAATTTCGAATCCAAGACTGTCTTCCAAGTCTTCACGACTCAACAAAGGAAGAGTTTTAATGTTTTCTATTCCTATAGCTCCTACATTAAATACACGGTCAGGCTGCTCTCCCAATTGGATAACACGCCGGCGATAATCTTCTGTAGAAGTAAAATGCAAATGACTCATCTTGGTGATAGAATGACGGATGCAGTCATCATAAGCACCTTCAGTTATTTCTCCTCCATGAAGATGCGCTATAGTATTCTAAAGAACAG
>Ga0247610_10003847_pt1 | contig 16233 bp, 16 predicted proteins | sample 174DNAGHGhighgp2_FD_193483 | JGI IMG/M metagenome (GOLD analysis project Ga0247610, IMG submission 193483) | Sheep rumen microbial communities from Palmerston North, Manawatu-Wanganui, New Zealand - 1742 DNA GHGhigh gp2 | ecosystem: Host-associated > Mammals > Digestive system > Stomach > Rumen... | reverse complement strand
TCCCCGTAAATTTTGAATTTTTGCGTCAGTTTCATTATTCCCAAAGACGATGCCATCACGACCGGGATAGACACATACACCGGGCTTGCACCCATAAGTAACGCTACCGCCACCCCCGTCAAACATACGTGGCTCATGCCGTCGCCGATTAAAGACAATCGCTTAAGTACCAAAAATACACCTAAAAGCGCACACGCGGCGGCCACCAAACTCCCCGCCACCAACCCGCGTTGCACAAAACCATAACTTAAAAACTCAATCATGGCGGCACTCCTTGCAATCGGCCCCTAACGGACAATGCCCGTGCACATTGTGCAAATGGTCAATGGTATGTTGGGCAAAGGGGCCTAATTTTTTGGCAACGGCCGCCGAGTGGCAAAATTCTTCTTTCGTACCGAAAAACACAAGCGATTTATCCACATACATAAATTTAGAAATATATTTTCCCACCTCGCCCGTATCGTGTGTGATTAGTAAAATGGTGGTGTGGTGTTTCGTGTTCAGTTCGCCCAGTAAATCAAAAAACATTTCGCGCGACTGGGCATCCAACGCGGTGGACGGTTCATCTAAAATTAAGAGTTGCGGCTTACTGACAAGCGCGCGCGCCAGTAAAACACGTTGTTGTTGCCCGATAGATAAATCGTTAAAAAGCCGACCTGCGTATTTGCGCGTGCGGGTTTGTTGCATAGCATCATACACTTCTTTGAGTTCGCCGCGGCTTACGCGCGCCCCGCGGCCGGGAAGCCCCATTAAAACAACTTCTTCGGTACAAATCGGAAAACGGCTTTGCGATACGGGGCTTTTCTGCGCCAAATAGCCAATTTTATTCCACCCCGTAAATTTTTCTAGCGGCGTGCCGAACAGGTTGATTTCTCCCTTGCCTTTTTGCAAACCAAGCAACACTTTCAGTAGCGTCGTTTTTCCGCCGCCGTTGGGGCCGATAAGGCCGATATAATCGCCCGCGTTTACCGTGAAAGAAATGTTTTCCAATACGGGCAACCGCGCGTAGGCAAAAGTAACATTTTTTGCGCTGATTACTTCTGACATTTTAACCCCTCTTGCAAACTTTTCAAATTGCGGCGCATAAAATCTTCGTAGGTTACCCCGCGCATAAAATCGTCTTTGGAAACATCTTCTACGGTATATAAGGGTAACAGTTTTGTTCCCGTTTCCGCCGCTACCGTTTGGGCCAGCCGCGGCGAAACCGCGCCTTCGGTAAATAACGTTTGCACCTTGGCGGCGCGGATGTGTTTAACAAGCGCGGCTAACTTTTGTGCGGAGTGTTCCCCGTCATGCGACGTTCCGGCCAATGCCGTCAACGTTAAATGATACCGCTTGGCAAGTGAGCCGAAAGCCAAATGGCCGATGTGGATAATTTCGCGGTGCTCGCACCGGGAAAGCCCTTGCTTAAATTCGTTATCTAACGCCGAAATTTCCTGCTCAAACCGGACGAGATTTTTTGCATACATTTCGGCATTTTCCGGCGCTAATTGCACCAGCGTATCTTTGACCGTGCGCGCCATTTCGCGCACCGCGTCAAAATTCATCCACACGTGCGGGTCATCTGACGGCGGCAACATATCTGCCAAAGCCACCACGTGCGTGGTTTTACCCGCCGCGCCGAGGACATCTTTCACCCACGGCTCCAACACATCGGACACGTACAAAAACGCCCGCGCATTATGCACCGCAATTAAACTGCCCGGCGACGGCTCAAAACTGTGCGGCTCGGCCCCGGGCGGCAGTAACATTTGCACCGGCGTTTGCGCGCCGCCAATTTCTTTAACTAATAAATACGGCACATAACCCGAGGTAACAATCACGGGCGAGTCCGGCTGAACGCGCGGCGAAGAAAAACGAAAAATACAAAAAACCGCCGTCCCCCCAAGTACAATCAGTAAAAAGAGAAATCCTTTTTTCATCTTATATATTATACGATTTTGCGGCTATCGTACGACGCAAAATTTATTATAATGAAAAATATGAGTTACTTTTTGGCATTTTGTTTGGCCCTTTGTTGGGGAACTGCCTTTTTGGCTTCCAAAAATATGGTAGAGGCCCTGCCGCCGTGGTGGAGCACGTTTTTTAGAGTGCTGGCGGGGCTTTTATTTTTTGTCGTTTTTTACGGCGTGCAACGTAAAAATGTAAGATGTCCGGTGCGCGAACTGTGGCGGCCGTGGACGATCGGGCTACTGCTTATTTTACTGCCGTTTGCCGCGCTTTCGTGGGGCATCCAACATACCGCGCCGACGGTCGCCGGAATTTTTAATGGCACCGTACCGATATGGAGTTTTATGGCCGGAGCAATTTTGCTTAAAGGCGTGGACCGCTTTACGTGGCGGCGCGCTTACGGGGTCATCATCGGACTTATCGGCTTACTTGTTATCATGTGGCCCAAAGTGCAAACGGCCTTAAATACGCCCAGTAGCCAACTGGCTTTACTCGGCTATGCGGCACTGTGGGGAATGGCGCTTTGTTACAGTTTGGGAAATGTATTTACTAAAAAAATTATGGTAGACAGTAATGCTGTTTCACTAGAGGCCAACACATTTAACCAGTATTTATTTTCGGCGGTGGTGTTACTGGCGGTGGCCTTTGTATTGGAGCCGTTCCCGGCGGCAAGTGCCTTTACGGGCAAAGTGATTATTTCCATTTTTTGTGCGGGGGTATTTTCGTCTGCAGTAGCGTTTTTGCTAATGGTAGAACTGATTAAACGCTGGGGCGCGACGCGCATGGCTTCGGTTACGTATTTCACGCCGATAGTGGCACTTGCGACGGATATGATTTTTCGCGCGCGCATGCCGCACACACCGGAACTAATCGGCATGGGGCTCATCTTTATTAGTTTGTGGCTAATACAAAAACCCGTTCAAGTGAAATAAACTCATTTTGCACCCGTTTATTTATCCCCTTATCAAGTCCAAAAATGATATAATAATAAAGGATAAAAATTACCATTTTTAACTATACAATAAGAGGAAAAAATTATGGAGAAAAACTTATCTTCGGGGGCACTCGTAAGAAATATTCAAAAAGACATCCACGCGGAAGCTGATATTCCCGCGGGATACGGCAAAACGGAAAGTTACCTTTTGCCCAAAGATCCGGCTTGGCTATTCTTATTTTGGGAAATCACCCAAAACACATTAGATTGTGTAGCCAGCCAATACGGGCAAGAAACTTTACAAAACGCACGCACCATTATCCGCTTGCACGATGTAACCGACGTGGCTGTTTTTGACGGCGAAAACGACGTCTGCCATTATGATATGCCGGTCATTTTTGAGGCGCGCAGTTGGTACATCAACGCGCCGCAATCGGGCCGCAGTTATGTGGCTGATTTGGGGTATTTAACCGCCGACGGACGTTTCATCCTTGTTTCGCGCAGCAATATGACCGCGTTGCCGCCCGGCAAAGTGTCCGACATTATTGACGATAAATGGATGATTGTAGAGGGCGACTTCCAAAAACTCTTAAAACTCTCCGGCGCCGATTACATTGGTTTGGGAGCGAGCGAGCGCATGCAAGTTGTCAGCCAACGCTGGAAACTGACCGAACTGACACCGTCCGGCGCGCCGAGTTCGTGGTCGTCTTTTGCCTTGCATTTAGATAAAGTACAAGAAGATGAAGACATTTGGCTCAAAGCCGATTGCGAAATCATCATTTACGGCTCGGCTTCCAAAAATGCTATCGTCAGCATCAACGGGAAAGACATTGAACTTAAAGAAGGCAAATTCTCCATCCGCCAACACTTACCGGCGGGAAGTGTGGTAGATTTGCCCATTCACGCGCGCAACGCTAAAGGCGATAAGACGCGCCATATCAACATCAAAGCGCTCCGCGAACAAGGGAAATAAATATGGGACAAGAAAAAGGATATTTAGCGCTCGTCTTACACGCGCACTTGCCGTTTATTAAACACCCGGAATATCCGGACTTTTTGGAAGAAGATTGGTTTTACGAAGCCATGGTGGAAACGTATATTCCGCTGTTAAACGTCTTTGAAAACCTGACCGAAGAAGGGACCGATTTCCGCCTGACCATGACCCTTACCCCACCGCTGTGTAATATGATGGAAGACCCGCTGTTAATTGAACGGTTTGCCCATTACTTAAATCAACGGGTGGAGTTATCGCAAAAGGAACTTAACCGCACGCAAGGAACGGAATTTGAGGGTGTGGCGCGGATGTATTTTAATAAGTTCCGCCGCTACCAAGACCTCTTTGAAAACCGCTATCACCGCCATGTGTTGCAAGGGTTCAAAAAATTCCAAGATATGGGCAAGTTGGAAATCATCACTTGCTGTGCTACCCACGGCTATTTGCCGCTTATGGTACATAAAGAAAGTGTCAACGCCCAAATCAAAATCGCCGCGCACGATTACCGCAGCCGTTTTGGTAAAAACCCGCGCGGGATTTGGCTGGCCGAATGTGCCTATAACCCCGGCGACGATAAATTTTTACGCGACGAAGGCATCCGATTTTTCTTTACCGAAGCGCATGGTATTTTACACGGTACCCCGCGGCCCAAATACGGTATTTACGCGCCTGTGTATTGCCCGCAAACGGGTGTAGCCGCATTTGCGCGTGATATGGAATCGGCCCAACAAGTGTGGAGTGCCGAGTCCGGTTACCCCGGAGATCCGCGCTACCGCGAATTCTACCGCGACCTTGGGTATGATTTAGATTACGATTACATTAAACCGTATCTACACTCCGACGGTGTACGCCGCAATATCGGTATGAAATACCATAAAATTACCGGCAAAGTGGCACTTAACCAAAAGCAAGCGTACGACCCGTATGCCGCGCGCGAAGTGGCGGCCGAACACGCCGGGAACTTTATGTTCAACCGCCAAAAACAGATTGAATATTTAAGCACCATTATTGACCGCAAACCGCTCGTGGTGTCTATGTACGACGCGGAATTATACGGACATTGGTGGTATGAAGGGATTGATTTCTTGGAGTATTTATTCAAAAAAATCTATTACGACCAAAACGAAATCAAACTCGTTACCCCTAGCGAGTATTTGGAAATGTACCCGCAAAACCAAGTGGTACAACCGTCCATGTCCTCGTGGGGCGATAAGGGATACCATGACGTGTGGCTCAACAGCGGCAACGATTGGATTTACCGCCACCTTATCAAATCGTCCGAGCGCATGATGGAACTGGCTAACCGCTTCCCCAACGCAGACGGTTTACTGCGCCGTGCGTTAAACCAACTCGCCCGCGAGTTGGTGTTAATGCAATCGTCCGACTGGGCGTTTTTGATGACAACCGGTACTGCCAAAGAGTACTCCACCAAACGCACCAAGGACCACGTCAAACGGTTTAACGAATTGTACGAGCAAATACAAGGCAACCGCATTAACGAAGCGTACGTCTATGAGTTGGAACAAAAAGATTCTATCTTCCAACAAATGGACTATAATGTCTATTCGTCCGCGGCCAAAGAAGCCGTCTTGCGCAAATACAATTAAGCGTTGTATTATTTCCCCCGCCCGTTACAACGGACGGGGGTTTTTATACCAAAAAGGCCCAGAAACATATTAGGTCTTTTGACCCTTGTTGTTTTATCTTATAAACCGTATAATAAAAGTATGAAACAGATAAATAAATTAACAATTATTTTGCTAGTAAGCATTATCCCAGTGTGCGCGCACGCACAACTAGAAAAAGGGGCACAAATCACGCGGGAAATTCTCCAAGCAAAGATGGCAGAACAAACTATGGAAGTTGCCCAAAAAGCCCAGCCGGAACTTTTCGCTTGGCCCAAAGAATTAGAAACATACATACGGGCCAATATTTTGACAAACGAATTCGGCAAGACCGCTTTATCTCCGGTAACTAACAATATCACTCATTCTATTGCCACGGAACAACTTGTCGTGATACAAGATGCCGTAGAATCAAAAACCTTGTCCGCGCTGAAACAAGAAACCGATTTTTATCAGCCCGAAATCAACACCGGACGTCAATTACGCGTTGACTTATTAAAGGTATCCTCCCTGTCCGAGCCTGTCAAAAACGAATTGAAACAATCAATCAATGCTTTACACAGTAACACCTTAAAAGAACTGTTAAACACCCATTTGGAAACCGGCGATTTGAAATCTTTTTACCAAGATTTAACTGATTATTATGCGTTAGACGGCAACGAAGTCCAAACGACTTACAACTATTTACTACGTCATCCGCATAAACCCACCTTGTGGCTACGCCGGATGTTACGCAATCCGTTGGTGGACAGACGCTTGCAGAAACAGGCTACTAAATTTTTGTCCTATGATGTTATTGCGCCGGAGGCCTTCCCTGTGTTACAACAAACTTTAGAGAGGATACAACATCAGGTAGCATACCGGGTAAAACAAGCCCAAACATCGGATATTGTGCTGGAACGCATGAACTTTTTGCGGCAACTGACAACGGATGTGGAAGAATTTATCGCCCAAAAAGGTTTTCGTCCGAATACCAATACGCTGGATCCTATGGAATTTGAATTGGCTAAAAGAGTAGAGTGGGCATTGACAGTTATGCCTTCCATGACCACTTTTGAACCGCTGGCCAGTGAATTTACCGCCTTCCAAAACGTATGGACAGCCCATGAACCTATCCATTGGTCATACGAAGAAACTATGGATAAAGTGGAATCTTTTGTAAAAGAAACAGGCATAATGCCCCGTCCCTTACAGACAGGCGTAGAAATTTCTGCCCAAGAAACTGAAATTTACGAGAACACACGATATTGGTTGTTAAACAACCCGGCTACTTCTACACGGCTGTTACAAATCCAACAACAATACGAAATCAAATAAAAATAAGGACACAAAAAAAGGAACGGATTAACCCGTTCCTTTTTTTGTGCGAACTATCTTAAACTATTTATATTCCAATTTAACCAATTTATATTTCTTCGGTCCGCGCGGCAACACGGCTTCAAACTCGTCACCTTGTGCGTGGCCCAGTACCCCGTTGGCTAATGGCGATTTGACCGACAACAACCCTTTCTCCGGGTTTGATTCCATAGAGCCCACTAACGTGTACGTAAATTCAATATCGGCGTCCAAATCTTTAATCGTCACGGTTGCCCCGATGCGGGCTTTGGTTTTATCTACGGCTAAATCGTCGGTAATTTGGCAGTTGCGCAGGCGCGTTTCCAATTCATCAATGCGGCGCAATGTTTCGGCTTGTTTTTCTTTGGCGGCATGATATTCGGCATTTTCTTTTAAGTCGCCCTGGGCGGCCGCCTCGCCAATTTCGTTAGATAGTTGGGCTTTGACTTCTTGCAACTCTTTGAGTTCGTTTACTAATGCTTCGTATTTTTTACGGCTTACATAAAATTGTTCCATATATTTACTCCTTACTACTTAGTTAGTTTACAATTTATCCACATTTATTTCAATTATTATATAATCAAACTATGCAAAAGTTTTGGGTGTGTTTGTTATTTTTTGCCGCACTTACCGCCGGAGCCGAAGAACAGCCCCGCGTGCGTATTGCACGTGAAAATGCACCGGCTATTGTGGCAATTAACGTACTTAAAGAGGACGGCTCCACCTTTACCGGAACGGGGTTTGTGCTCACGCCCGACGGTCTGATTGCCACCAGCCGCCACGTCACCGCAGACGCCGCCTACGCCAATGTTACCTTTAGTAACGGGGCCGTGTCCGGGGAAGCCAAAACGCTCGCCCAAGCATCCAATGTAGATTTGGCACTTCTAAAAATTGAGGCAAAAAATTTACCTACCGTTACTGTCACCACGTCTGCCGATGTGCGCCCCGGACAAGAAATTACCGTTATCGGCAACCCGCGCCGCTTGCAAAACACCGTTTCTTCGGGGCTTATCAGCCAAGTACGCAAAAAAGCCAACGGTACCCTTTGGCACCAAATCAGCGCGCCGATTTCCCCCAGTTCTAGCGGAAGCCCTGTTTTTGACCAAGACGGAAAAGTCATTTCCGTGGCGTTTGCCAGTTACCCCGGAGAGAACAACCAAAACTTAAACTTTGCCGTTCCGTCCGATTATTTATTAAATCTCATTCACGCCGCCGGGTTTGAATTGCCCGACGAAACCGTCGGGCAACCCAAGTCGCCCCAAACGGAACACCCGTTTATTACGCACGTGAAAAAATCGTGGGAAATGCTCAAGCGGCTTTTTAACCGTTCTAGGTCTAAAGACCTATCCGGCTCTAGGGCTTAATACTTCTTGCAAATCGTCGTCAAAACAAATACACTATTAGAAAATACAGATGGATGTATTTTGTCGTTTAGCAAGGAGTGAATATGAAAAAATTTGCCAAATATTTCAGCATCATTATTTGTGTGGCGCTGTTTATCTTTTTAATGTTGCCCTTTTTAGAGCCCCCCACCTTAAATGATGCGTCTGCCAATAAAAATAAAGACAGCCAAGTAGTGCCGCAAATTTTTACGTCTAATCCGCTTACGGATATCGTCAAACGTATTGCCCGTTTTTTTGGCAAGCAACATACCTCCGATAAAAATCAAAGGACCGCCAATACCACCCAACGGGGAGGTTCGCGCTATGCGGTTGCCAATTTATCCTCCGACGGACAAAACATGTTGGCCGCGGCCAACGGTAGCGCTACCGTGATTCCGGCTGACCCCAATGCTGCCGACCCGACCGTTTCCCGAGTGCTGGACGAAAACGGCGAGTGGGTCCTTGTGCAACAGCGTATGCCGGAGGCCGCACAAGCCGGTATGCACGAAATTTCCGTCAAAGAAGATGCGTACGAACGCTATATCAAACAAGAGCGCACCGCCCGTTTCACTCCGGCCGCCAATACCAAATATCCAAAAGCCGTGCCCGATTCCAAATTGGCTCGCTTGTTTCAACCTATTAAACGGTTTTTCGGTTTTGGCGACGAAGCAACCGTTGCGTCTAGCGGGGCATTAGGTAACAGCGCGGGAGAAACAGGCGCGTTGGCCTCGGCGACGTCGGGCTACGGAATAGGACGCTCGGACCGATTGGGTAAAAATACCGGCACTCCCATGCTCCAAAAACCCAAAGCGTTAGAGGCCGATTTCAACCCGCAACAATTTAACGCCGTGGTGGGGAATAACTCTACCGGCCAAACGGTTACTTTATCGGATTTATTAGACCCCTCCCAAGATATTGAAGATGCGGCAAATATGATCGCCGATTCTATCCCCTCCACAGGCGACCCGAAAAAAGATGCAAAAGCACGGGAAGAAATGCGTCAAAAGAAAAACGAAGAATTTTGGAACAGAACGTCGGAAAAAGTAATGGCTAACCAACAAGAACTCAGCGGGGGCGAAAAACCCCAAGACCCTATTGACAAGACAGGCGGATGCGATACACGGGAACCGCTGTTGAAAAATGGAGGTGCACCTGTTGAATCTTGCTCTGCCAATTCCGAAAGACTTATCTCATCTCTCCAAGAAAAAAATAAAGACGCATTTAAGCAAGAACTGGAACGAAAACAGATTAAAGGCAAAATTTTTCTAGATAAGAAAATGCACCTGACGCCCATTTTAGGGGTAGCAGATATTTCTTCTGTGGAAAAAATACAAAATATAGGAAAAGAAACTTTGCAAGATACAACGCTCCAAGAAATGACTGTCAAAGTAAAAGCAAAAGCCATTCCGTATGATTTAGATATATTGGAAAAATCCACGCAAGAAATGTATAAATATATGTTGCAACACGGCAACTGTACCGATAATTCATGTCTATGGGTAGCTAATAATGTTCCGACAGATGATGTAATGGCCTCCGGCGTATCCGATACCGTAACAGCCGCCGGATTTACGTTTACAGGGGACCCTTTACATAAATTTGAGCAACTTAAACAAAATTTCGTAGCGGAAAAACTCAGCGAATTTGATAAAGAAAATCCCGAATCTTCCAAAGAAGAACGGGAAAAATATGAAGCGGCTCTTAAAACAGCCATGCCGCCTTATGTCATCTACACGAAACAAGATACGGATGAATTGGCGCAACAGATTCAATTTCGCCCTCCGAGCAGGTCCCAAGCCGGCCAATCAAACCGCTTAAATACTTCGCTCTATTTTTCCAATGCGGCGGAAGCGTTGAATTTTACGCAAACCTATGGAGCCAGTTCTCCCGCTTTTTACGGTTCAACAGGGCACAAAGTACTTCAAGATTTGGGGCCGCAAACCACCGGCGGCGCAGCACAAACCACACAAATGCCGGGTAATATGCCGCAAGAACAAGACAATACCTCTTTAACAGAACGTTCCGGACAATTGGTAAGAGATATCGTCTCTAACATTGAAGTAATACAAAGCGTTATCACCGAAATCAAACAAGAAGCCGGACGGGAGGCCGTACACAACACGATTACCCCCTCCGTCCAACAAACCAAAAAAGAAATAGAGGAAAAACTCAAAAAGGATATGAAAAAAACAAGCGACGTCGGCACTTATTCGCGTTAAACGCGTGCTGTCTATTTTCCCCCGCTTGCAAAGCGGGGGTTTTTTATTACCTAAATTTACGGGTTTATTTTCCCCCCAAAAACGGGTATAATTTGTAGAGTGGTTTATTATGATTCAAAATAGGAGTTAGTATGTTCAAAAAATTAGTCCCTTTTGTTTTATGCTGTTCCCTGGTCTGTGCCACCGGATGCGCGGGGCGCAAAGATTCCCCTTACAACCGCAACCCCGAAGACACGTACGAACAATTTTTAAGTAAACACGTTTTCGGCGCGTGTGAAAATATAGATAAACCGTACGCACTTTACTCGCTAGCTAAACTGAACAAAACCCCGTCTAACGACGACCCGCGCTATAAAATTACCTTCGTCAACGGTCCGTGCAAAGGCAAAACCGTTTGGACCACACACGTGATTGTAAAAACCGCGCCCGTCGGCTCGGAAGGAATTCCCACCGGCACGGTGCTCCTACGCAACTACCGCAACCCCGAACCGGGCGATAAAGAAAAAACCGACCGCTGGCACGTGGGTATCGTCAGCGACAACAGCCGTGTCAGCAAAGGCATTGTAGATTTGGCATTCCCGCGCGACAAAAACGACTTTAACCCCGCGCGCGAAGGTATTTATGTGCACAACGTGCGTTACATTGTCCAACCGGAAATCAAAGATGTACGCGTATTTATTCGCTAGAGGAGAACTATGAAAAAACTTTTTACCCTGTTTGTTTGCTGTATTTTTCCCGCCGTGTTGTTTGCCCAAGGCGGCGACCCGGTTAGTTTGGAAACGAACATTTTGGACGTTCCCACCGCCGACGTATTGGACCACTACCAAGCCGACTTTTTAACCCGCGCCTATGACCACGGAACAGTCATGGAAAGCATTGATTTTGGGGTGTATCCGCGGCTGAATTTGGGAGTATCGGTGGCGGTACACGAACTTCTCGGCTCGTCGGACTCGGTACGCGTATTAAACCCCGATTTTCAAGCCAAATGGAAAATCTACGACGGTAATTTATATTTGCCCGCTATTGCTATCGGTTACGACGGCCGCCGCTACGGGTACGGTTACGACAAAAACCGCCACTACACCCGCACGAAAAAATACTTGGACGACCGCAAAGGCGGTTACCTGACTTTCTCGCGCGAAATTATCGTGCCGGGCTTAAATGCCTCGGCGGGCGGCAATTTTTCGGATTTTGATTTTGACCGCTTGTACGGTTTCTTCGGCTTATTCTACCGGATGACCGATTATATTAACTTGCTCGCGGAGTGGGATAACATCCGCAACATCCGCGATTCGCGCGCCAATGTGGGGATGCGGTTTTATTTGCACCCGTCGCTCGCGTTAGACGCCGCCGTACGCCGTATCGGACGCGGCAACGAAAGCGAACGCATTTTACAAATCCGTTATGTAACGAATTTTTAGGAGAGTTATGTCCACCCAACAACCACCTGCTACCCGGCGCAACACCATTTTTATTAAGAAAAATTTACAACTTCGTTATATGTTGCTGATTTTTTTAAGCGTCCTATGCGGGTTAGCCATTATGACCTTTGAACTGACCGCCACGCTTAGCGAGTTGTTTGACGCGCACCCGGTCCTCATGCAACCGGTGTATGACGAATTTATCCCGATTGCCGCCAACTTTTTCTATAAGATTATGATTTATCTGCTCTTTGTGGTAATTATCTCGGCCTTTTTATCACATAAAATGGCCGGGCCGGTGTACCGCTTTGAACAAGTGTGTAAAGCCATTGCCAAGGGCGATTTTTCCCAACGGGTACATTTGCGCAAAGGTGACCAATTTACCGAATTACAAGACGATTTCAACGCCATGATGGACAAAGTGGAAGAAGAAATCAACAAAAATAAAACAAAATGAAAAAATTAGTGTATCTCATTGCCGTTTGTTTGTGGGCCCTTCCGGCTGCCGCCCAACAGGAATATGGGTTGCAGTTTTCCAGTTTGATTAGTGATAATCTGACGTTGGAAAACGCCATCCGGCTTGGCCTGGAAAATAATTCCGATTTTCTCACCGCCCGCCAGGAAATTATCGTCGCCGAGCAAAAAGTCAACGAAGCCAAATTCCAATTTCTGCCGCAATTTGCCTTGCAAGGTACGGCCACGTGGTATGATTTAGATTATCCCATGGTGCTTTCCGAATCCGTAGCAAACCGCTTTTTGCCCGGACAATATCTTTCGGACAAGCGCGACCAATTCTACGGCGTGGGTGTAACGGCCACGCAATACCTCTACTCGGGCGGGCGCATCCGCAACGCACTTAAAATCGCACGCGCCAATTTCAAACAAGTACAAAGCCGCTACGAAGCCGTCAAAAACGCTACGGTATTAGACATTAAAAAATCGTTTTACAATTTACTTTTCGCGCAAGAATATAACAAACTCATGCAACAGCTGACCGCGCAAGTGGCCGCGTGGAACACCCGTTCCTCCGGCGACGTGTGGACGCAACTGCGCGTGCAAAGTGCCTTGGCCCAATTGCAAGTCAAACACCACGAAGCCACCCGCCAACTGGCGCAAGCGCGGCTGGCGATGTTAGTGAGTCTAAACAAAGAAACAAATGCCGATTTTTCCATTACCGGCGACTTTTCCCCCGTGCGCGTGGATAAAGATTTAGCCCAATTAAACTTGCGCGCGATAGAATATCGGCCGGAATTAAAATCTGCGTTATATGCGTTGGAATTAGATAACATCGCCATTGACTTGGCTCTCTCCAAACGCTATCCCGATATCATTTTGAACGCCACGTACGAACAACTCGGCACCAACTCATTAGAAGACACCAACAAACAAGTTTCGCTGGCGGTACGGTTGCCGATACCCTATAATTTTTCGTCGCAAATTTCGCAGAAAAAAGCCCAACAGCAAAAAAGTAATTTGCGCCGCGCGATGATAGAAGATAAAATCCGCGTGGAAGTAGCCCGCAGTTTTGAAGAAATGCGCTTTTGGCAAAACGAAGTATTATCACGCCAAGAACAATTCAACACACTACGCGACTTATTTACCAAAGCCCAACGCACCGCTTCCAAACAAGGGCTCGCCCCCATAGAGGCGGCCTTGTCTTATTCCCAAACCGCCTACGATTATTTAGACGCCCTGCGCCAAAACCTGACCACAAAAGCCGAATTGGAATGGGCCGTCGGGCAGGACTTATAATGAAGCGCGGGTGGCGGGCAATACTACTGGCCTTAGCTGCCGCGTGCGGAACGTTTCCGGCCGCCGCACAAACCCAATCTAACGACGAAGTATTACGTAATTTCTTGTGGCAAGATTTTATCAGCCGCCCCGCGGAAATACGCCCGAAAATCGGCCTTGCTTTATCGGCGGGCGGGGTGCGCGGCTTTGCCCATGTGGGCACGTTGGAAGTATTATCTAACGCCGGCGTACCGATTGATGTCATTTCCGGCACTTCTATGGGCGCGGTAGTCGGCTCGTTGTACGCGGCCGGACTTCCCACCGACAAACTGTGGCAAATCAGTTCCCACTTAACCATGCAAAACATCACGCCCGATTTTAACGTCATGGGGTTGTGGCGTTTTTTACTGGTTAAAAAATTGCCGTCGTCGGCCAATTTGGCTAATTTTTTTCACGAACAAGTGGGAGACATTCAATTTGAGGACTTAAAAATCCCGTTTACATGCGCCGCCATGGACGTAAAAACCGGCGAACGCGTCGTGTTTAACTCCGGTCCGCTTGCCATTGCCGTGCGCGCGAGCATGAATTTGCCCGGCGTATTTGAGCCGGTGCAATACCGCCACCGCCTTTTAGTGGACGGGGCCGTGGTAGATTATTTACCGGTGGAATCGGTTAAAAAGATGGGAGCTGACTATATTATTGCGTCGGTTACGCCGCCAGATTTTTTCTCCAAAACTCCCCAAACCGTGGCCGCCTATTTACTGCGCGTGGGCGACGTGCGCGGCGCGGCGATGATTGAAGAAGCCGCCCAAAAAGCCAATTTCGTTTTAACTAACCGCGTGTTGGATGTCGGCACGTTGGAATTAGACAAGTTGCACAAAGCCGGAGAAGTAGGTGTAGTGGAAGCACACCAACATTTAGAGGAGTTGCAAGAATCTATCTTGCTCTTTGCGTTAGATGACATTTTATAAACATTACATAGCCGCGCTAATCGGCACGATAGTATTGAGTGGTTGTTCGTCGGGGTTTTTAGGGATTGCCCCGCTGGGAGACCGCCAAGAATATATCCAAGCGCGCGAAGCGTACGACAGCGGCAATTACCAAGTAGCCGCGCAAGAACTGAGCGACTACATTTATAAAACAAAAAACGTAACCCGCCGCGAAGCGCGCGCCTACCGTTTGTTGGGTTTAAGTTACGAGCAGTTAAATGCTCCCGAGCGTGCGTTGGAAGTTTATTCCGAAGCGTTGGAATTTCATCCGAAAAATGTGGCGCTGTTACTGGAAGCGGGACGGCTGTACCAACAAAACGGCCTGACGACCCAGTCTATAGAAATGTACGAGCGCGTACTGGCGCAAGACGCAGATAACACCGCCGCGCTTATCGGCCAAGCCGAAAATTATACCACGTTGGGTTTTTACTCCAAAGCGCGTCAATTTTACGACCAATTCTTTGCCGTTTCGCCGGAAATTTCGCCAATTTACCGCGCGAGTTATGCCAAAACTTTCTTGCGCGAGCGCAATTACGAACAAGCGTTTTTACTTATTACGCAAGCGTTAGAACAGGAAAACACCAATCCCGATTTTTGGCGTATCAGCGCCGAGGCCTTGCGCGGGTTAAACCGTCCGCAAGAAGCACTAACCGATTTGGAAACCGCCCTATTATTAGCCCCACAACGGACCGATTTACTCGCACAAAAAGCGTTGTGGCAATTTGAAGCGGATGAGTTGGAACTCTCACTCCAAACCGCACAGGAAATTTTACGCCAAGAGCCGGATAATGCGTTGGCGCAACTGATACAAGCGTTAAACTGGCGCAAACAAGGCAACATCCAAGACGCTCAAAAACAAGTAGAGAAAATCGCACAGCAAACCCCCGATTCCTTTGTCGGACAAGTAGCCAAAAAACTCGCGCAGCGCAACTGAAAAATCAGAACGGACACGAAGTATAATACCGTCCGTTATTGTAGGTCTCATGTGTATCGGCACAGCGCATAATTTTCACACAATAGTCTCCCGCACTGCCGCTAAATACTTTGCCTTCAGAAGTTTTTTCTACACACCCCCAATGTCCATTTGCAATACCAATTTCAAAACCGACGCCTTCATACTTTCCGCTAATACGCCCCAAAGTTACATTTCCTTGAAAACCTGTTTCTTTATATAATTGGAACGACCATAAATCATTGGAACGGGTATCTTTCATTGCGCCACGGGTACGCCATTTGGTTGTACCCGTCCACGGGATTTCTACGGCCAGTTCATCAAACTTTTCGGGATAGTCGCCATTAGCCAAGTAATGGGTTTGTGCCGCTTGTTGAACGGCTTTTAGTAACGGGAACGCCTCGCTCGCGCGCGCTCTTTCCACCGCCTTTTGATATTGCGGCAACGCCACCGCCGCGAGTATACCGATAATTAACACAACGACAAGTAATTCAATCAGCGTAAATGCGTTGTTGCCGTGATAAAAAGGGCCTGTCATTCCCGAAGGCCGTAATCGGGAATCTTCCACGCAGGTCGTTTGTTGTTTCATTACGAAACGGAGTGTACGTTGAAGATCCCCGATAGAAACATTCGGGGATGACAAACTTTTTTTATAACAACTTCTTTCATTTTCTCTCTGCATACTTTTTATTCTCCTTGTC
>Ga0247610_10003844_pt1 | contig 16235 bp, 17 predicted proteins | sample 174DNAGHGhighgp2_FD_193483 | JGI IMG/M metagenome (GOLD analysis project Ga0247610, IMG submission 193483) | Sheep rumen microbial communities from Palmerston North, Manawatu-Wanganui, New Zealand - 1742 DNA GHGhigh gp2 | ecosystem: Host-associated > Mammals > Digestive system > Stomach > Rumen... | reverse complement strand
AACAAATTGTAAATTGTAAATGAAAAGGTTTTCGGTCTTCATTATATTGTTTGCTGGCATCATCCTTTTGCTTGTTGCCAATCTGCTCATCGGGACGGTCGATATACAGGTGAAGGATGTGTGCGGCATCCTGCTTGGCGACAACAGCAATGAGATATGGACGAACATCATCTTCAGCAGTCGTTTGCCGCAAGCCCTTACCGCCATTGTGGCTGGAGCAGGCTTGGCCGTCAGCGGTCTGCAGATGCAAACGGTCTTCCGCAACCCCTTGGCTGGTCCGTCGGTGCTTGGCATCAGCAACGGCTCGGCCCTTGGCGTGGCATTCGTCGTGCTGCTGTCTGGGCGCATAGGCGGCGTGGCACTCAGTCGTCTCGGTTATCTTGGGGATGCAGCCATGAGTGTGGCAGCCATCATTGGCGCTTTGGCTGTGCTGATGCTTATTCTGTGGGTGTCGCAGAAAGTGAGAGGCAGCGTCACCTTGCTTGTCATTGGCGTGATGATAGGCTACCTTGCCAACGCTATCATCGGCGTGCTGAAGTTCCTGTCGCCCGAGGAGGATGTGAAGGCATTCGTGGTGTGGGGCTTAGGTTCGTTCTCGCGCGTCAGCGGCGACGAGATGGTGCTCTTCGTGGTATTGATGTGCATCCTGCTTCCCCTGACAAGCTTGTTGGTGAAGCCCATGAATCTGCTTCTGCTGGGCGACCGTAATGCCGCCAATCTTGGTCTCAACATCCGACGTGCCCGCATGCTGGTCATCATTTCCAGTGGTGTGCTTGTTGCCATCGTTACGGCCTATTGCGGTCCCATCATGTTCCTTGGCTTGGCCGTTCCCCATCTGGCCCGTGCTTTCTTCCGGACAAGCGACCATCGCATCCTTTTGCCAGCCACGGCTCTGTGTGGCTCTGTGCTTGCTTTGCTCTGCAACCTCATTGCCCGTATGCCTGGCTTCGAAGGCGCTTTGCCCGTCAATAGCGTCACGGCGCTTGTTGGCGCTCCCATTATCGCGATGGTGCTCTTCAGCCGTCGCAAGAACGAGGCGCTATAAGATACTCTTTATTTCAGTCAAAGACGCCACGGTATAGGTAGGAACAGTTGACGGCTCGACGTTCCATCGGTTGAAGAAGATGGTGTCAAGGTCTGCATCATGGGCACCGATGATGTCCGTCTGCAGGTTGTCGCCAATCATCAAGGTGGTGTCGGGATGTGCGCCTGTCTGCTTGAAGGCATAGTCGAAGAAAGCCTTCGAGGGTTTGTTTGCGCCAGCGTCCTCGCTCAGGATAATCGTGTCGAAGTAGTTGCGCAGCCCACATGCAGCCAGCTTCTTGTACTGCACTTCGTGGAAGCCGTTGCTGCACATGTGCATCCGATAACCCTTGGCGCGAAGGTAGTCCATCAACTCGTGAGCGCCCTCGATCACGCCAGGCTTGCAGGAACAGAAGTCGAGGAACATATCGCTAATCTGCAGACAGAGTTCTTTGGTCACTTCCAGCCCATTGCCTTCGGAGAGAGGGCGTCGGAAGCGTTCCACGATGAGGAAGGACCGTTCAATCTCTCCTTTTGCGTAACGGCTCCATAGGTCGATGTTCGTGCTCCAATAAGTATCGTAGAACACTTGTGGGTCGGGGAAGTAACGTTCCAAGTGGAATGCTTCGAAGGTCTCACGCAAAGCGATGACGGCATTCCCGTAAGTATCGTAGAGGGTATCGTCGAAGTCGATGAAAAGGTCTTTATACATAATGAAAGAATGAAAAAATGAAAGAATGAAGAATGAGGGAATGAAAGAATGAGGGAATGATAAATCTTTAAATCATAAAATCCTTAAATCTTTAAGTCTTCAAGTCGTAGATGTTTCCGTTGTCGTCCATGAGCAGAATGGTGAGTTCGCCTTCGGGCAGGAGTGGTTTGCAGCAGTCGAGGCAATGGCGGATGATGGAGTGTGCGAAGTCGCTTAATTTTTGAGGGGGAATCTTTTCCCATAGTTCGCGTGCCAAAGTAATGTCGTCGATGCCGACGGAACAGCCTGCCTCGCTAAGCAGTTGACTGATGAAGTCCTTGTCCATCACCGTCTTGCGGCTATGCGTGTCGAGATGTCCTTGAGCCAGCTTGACTGCCTTGCCGAGCATCACGCCAAGCGTCACTCGTCGAATGGGAAGTTTGTGGGCCATTCGGAGCGTCTCGCCTATGTAGTTGCCGTACTGTACGAAAGCCTGAGCGGGAAGGGTGGGGTAGAAGGTTTTCAGGAATTGCTCGCTCTTGAAGCCGCTGTTGATGACGATTCGCTCTGCTCCACTTGCCTTTGCCACCTCCATGCACTTGCGGATGGAGTCGATGAAAGCCTCCTCGCTGAACGGTTTCACGATGCCCGACACGCCGATGATGCTGATACCGCCCTCGATGCCGAGACGCGGATTGAAGGTTCGTCGGGTTATCTCTGCGCCGCCAGGAACGCTGATGGTAATTGACCATTGACCATTGACCATTGACCATTCTTTGCTTTGTTCAGGTGCAGGCGGAAGGCCATTGACCATTGAAAATTGTTCGAGATTCTTTCGAATCATCTCGCGAGGCGCCTTGTTGATGGCGGGCTCGCCTGGCGGAAAGTCAAAGCCAGGGAGGGTGAAGGTGCCGACGCCTGCGCCGCCATGTATTTGGAACTCTTCCGAAGGCTCAACCGAAGCGCGTACCTCGATGCCATTCGTCACATCCGGGTCATCGCCAGCTTCCTTGATGCAATAGGCGTAACCGTCGGAATAGCCAACCGGCACCATGATGGTCTCGCCGTTGGGCAACAAGACGGGCACTTCTGCAGGCTTTCCCCCATGAAGGAGACGCATGGTCTGAGCTACGGCAGCGGCGGTAGCACAGGTTCCCGTGGTCAGTCCGCTGTGCAAGGGAAAGAATTCCGGCAGGAGCTTTTCTACAGCCCGTCGCAATCCATAGGGTCCGTTGACAGTAAAAAGTTGAAAAGTTGAAATGTTGAATAGCAGAGGGCGCTTCAAGGCGATAATTCGCATTCCTTTCTTCTTTGCTGCTTCCACTTTCTCCACGAAGCCACCGGAGAGACCGCTCTCTTTTAACAGGATAGCCTCTGCATCGGGCAAAGCGTTGACATCCCCTTCGGCCGTCGAGCTATGCCTGTCCTCGTAAAAGCACAACTGTTCGTCGGTGGCGCCCTGCTGATGTGCCAACTGTATGCTGCTCCCCCTATTCAGTATCCGATAAATGACCTTTACACCTTCCTTTTCCAGCCACTTCAGCTTACCGATGCTCTGCACACCTGTAGTAGCAAGCAACCTCAAGCATCCCCCAGCCCCTACAGAAGAGGGAAGAACGGTGCCAACTTCGCTGTAGTCATCAATCCAAATGATGCTTGGGTCGCGAGGCGGATAGATGCGCTCGTAGCGAACGACAGGCAACTGAAGGTCGGAGCAGACATGGGCAATCGTCTCGTGCAACTGCGTGGCGAACGGATGGGCTGCGTCAACAACGAGTCGTATCCCCTGTTCGCGGCAGAATGCTTTCATGGCAATGGCGTCCAAGGCTCCGCTGATGATTGTGCCGTGATGCAAGACTATGTCCTGCTCGCCCGTCTTCGTGCTGTAGAAGTAAGGCGAACCAGCCTCCTCCAGCACCTCAGCAGCCTTGCGGCCCTCTGTTGTCCCTCCGAATACGAGTACCATCTTAATTTAAGATTTGACGATTTACCATTTACAATTTATATACCCCGTCGCGAATGGGAGATTCGCTCCCCTCTGTGGTGCCGCAATGACATTCAGTCATTGCTGTAAACACCCCGTTCGCCCCCTAAAGGGGGTTAGGGGGTCTTTTCGATTGCAAAGGTACGAATAAGCGAGCGAAAAGCCAAAATTATTTGGGCTTTTCCGAGCATTCTGCGCTGTTACTTCATCCGACTTGTTGAGCGACACAAACTATTGGCACAAAAAACTACGTGTACCGATGGCAATAAGTACAGGGAGTTATGGCGATAAGTACACGTACTTATGACCATAAGTACGAGGACTTCTGTCTAACGAGGTATGATGCATGGCGAAGAAACCTGTTCCCTCATCAGGTTTTCATTTACTGACGCATCGGCAAGCCATTTATTTTTTCAAGTTGCCAATGCCCCTGTACCGTTACAAGGTTTTCATCCTCAATTCATGTATATAATCCTCAATCCAGCTTCTTTTCTGCCCATAATTATATGAAATAGTCGCTTTTTTACATCTTTTGCCCAAAACAGCCCCGCTTTCTCAACCTTTTTCACTATTTTTGTACTCGCATTCCGCAAAGAGTGCAAGACATATTGAAATAACGAAGCGTTATGCTCGACTTGTAGTTGGAAATGTAGGAAACTTCCATCTGTAATGCAAGGACGGTATAATGGTTCGCGCGTTAAGCGTGGACTGATTACTGCATCTACATTACAAGGTCATCCTACAACCTCCAACTTATGAAGCAGCATTTCAGTGCCACGCTTCTGCATATGATTTAATTGTCCTTTTGGTTCTGGGGGACTCATTGAAGAAAACCTAATTATGGGAAAAACCTTTGATTCTTTCAAGAAAGAGATTGGCAAGAACACAGGCAAAGCCGTCTCTAATTTATTTTTTGGCGACAGCCACGCAACACCCTATCGCCGCGTGGATGCAGAACGTCGAGCACGTGTGCAGGAAGCCGCATTGAAACAACAAGAAGAGTGTAACTTGAATTTGTTAGATGGGGCGGTACTCGGCAACGTGGATATAGTTCTGCAAACACCAATTCCACAAGATGAACAGGCATTGCTGCAACTTATGTCTATATGGGGAGCGCAGCTTGCCAATAGCAAATGGGACTTTGACGATGAGAAAGGAAAAATCCGTGCACAATACCCTGACGCCATATTGGAGAAGTTCAAACAATGTATGATCGTAATGAGGATTATTGCTCCGACAAACCCGATGGCAGAACATTACGAAAAGATATTGAAGAAAACCAACAGACGACGCTTTATAGCAAAATACAAAGTTCCTCTCATATTTGCAATTTGGTTTGGTGTTTTGGCTATAGTGTTTTTGTTGGGAAATCTGGGAGTTTTTGACTAAATAACAATTAAAAAACAGATAATATGAACAACTTTCAAAATCTTTTATCAAACAACCCTGACCAGTACATTGGCTACGGGAATCCTAATGCCGATATTTGTTTTGTCGGCAAAGAGGCAACTGGTATGTTGCCATTACAATGCGGACTTGGCAGCACAAACTATTGGATGACATCGTTGCCAATGTTTTTTGACCGTATCAAAACAGATAATCCGAGTGACTCTATATGGAAAGAGGGACACACTTGGAACAAGTATCAGAAACTATATGATGCCATCTTCCCAGATAACGCGGCAAAGCCAGGCACAATGAACTTCGAACAGCATGTCTTCGTCACAGAAATGAGTGCCATGCCAGCAGCAACAACTTTTGAAGGCAAAAATGCACCAGACTTTGAAGAACAACTTGCACTGCGAAAACAAAAATTCTTTGCACATCCCTACTTCAAGGATTTCAAAGTGATTATCCTTGCCTGCTCTGATTACATCGTGAACTACGGTGACCGGCGCGAGATAGACTCTCTTTTCGACGTGACATTCGATATTAATGGTGGAGCACATGAAGTTGGTCCGCAAAATGCTTTCTGGGTACATCATAGTGCAGACGGCAAAAGAATGGTTATTCACACACGCCAACTCAGTGGTGCCGTTTCAGACAAGTTACTTGAAGAAATGGGAACTGTAATAAGGCAGCATCTTAACAGCGATATAAACACCGTTACAGAGAAACCAACTACAAGCAAGCTACGCATAGGAATGAGCATGGATGAATGTAGGAATATCTGGGGTTATCCCCAGAACATTAGCAAAACAACCTTCTCTCACAAAGAGACCGAAACATGGATTTACAGTGCTCAAAAGTACTTGATCTTTGAAAACGGGATGTTGCATATAATAAAAGAATAGGGCTTATACGTTACAATCAGTTCACTTGCGACATTGTACTCCCCGAATCTCTGTTCCATCCTGTCGTTCCCTCTTTGATTGAAAAAGCGGATAGCCCCGTCTATTGGCTATCCGCTCATGTCACTATTCGTTTTCATTAAATACTACGCCGCCTTGCCCAATTCATAAAGATGTTCCGGCGCGATGTCCACGGTGCCGTCGAGCCATGTGAATGTCCAGCCGTCGAGGGCGAATCGGGCGAACACGTCCTTGTCGCGCAGTGGGGCAAGGAGCTTGTACTGATTGATAAGCGGCTGGCAGTCGAAGACGACGCGGCGGCCGTCGTTGAAGTCCAGCTCCTGCAGGTAGTCGCCCACGACGCGGGCGGCAGTGACCCATTTCAAAGTGTTAGTCTGTTCCATATCGTCTCAATCAAGTGGGTTAATCTTAGCCAGCGTCTCGCCGTTCTCCATGCGCTTCCAGTTCTGCATCAGTTCATCCTTGTGCTACTCTTTTCCTTTTCTAAAGAGGTGCGTGAAGTGCTTGTTGTAGAGCTCCGAGAGTCCCTGTCTGTTGTCGATGGCTTCACCCACCACGAGCATCGTGGTGAGGGTGAGATGATTGTCGTGAACCATCTTGGCGAGATCCTTCAGCTTGCCGCGATAAATCTTCTGGTCGGGCCAGGTGAGGTGATAGCAGGCGGCGACGGGCGTGTCCTCGGGGTATTCCATCAACAATTCTCTTTGAACATCATCCACGATGGCGGCGCTGAGGAAGATGCACATTGTGCTTTGGCTCCTGGCCAAGAGATGCAGTTGCTCCCGCTCCGGCATGGGTGTTCTGCCTTCGCCTCTCGTCAAGATGATGGTTTGTGTCCGTTCGGGGATGGTGAACTGACTTTGCAGTTCGGCTGCTGCAGCGAGGAAGGAGGAGATGCCAGGCGTGATGTGGTAGGACATCCGTTGCTTGTCGAAGAACGCCATCTGCTCCTGAATCGCTCCGAAGATGCAGGGGTCGCCCGTGTGCAGACGGACGATGAAGTGCCCTTTGTCGTAGTGTTCCTTCATCAGCTCACATTGCTCCTCCAAGTCCATGTCGGCTGAGGAACGCACCACAGCTCCAGGCTTATGGCATTCCGTCAACGCCTTAGGCACAAGCGAGCCGGCATAAAGGATGAGGTCAGCCTTCTCGAGCATCTTCCTTCCTCTCACGGAAATCAAGTCAGGGTCGCCCGGTCCAGCCCCAACAATCTCGATGTGACCGCCTCGGGGAGCTGCATCGCGCAGGTACTTATGGTCAATGGCAAGAGCGGCTGTCCAATTCTTGCCTTTTACTTTAGGAACGACGAGTTTGCCGTGATTGGAGCCAAGAATGGCTGCAGCCTCGCAGACACTTGGTGTGCCAACATGCTTCTGCACGGTTTCGCTGGGATTGGGCACCTCAACAGCAGCCAGTTCTTCGGCAGAATAGAAGATCACCTCCTCGCCATACTCCTCTTCAAGCATCTCACAGAACTCCTCGTCCTCTTTGACGTCGATGGTGCAATAGCGATGGGCGCATGGCAGAATGCCACATTTGGCAAAAGCTCCATCAATCTCGTCGTAGATGGCTTCGTAGTCATCTGGATGGTGAGCCAGACCGAAACCTATCGTGCCCACCATTGGCACGAAATGCAGTTCGAGCATACCCAAAGGCGCCTGTCTGTCATAAGGAGACACGATGATCAGCAGTTTGTATTTCTGTGGGTCGGCTTCGCGGATGTTGTTGATGATGGTCACGTGCTCGGGCTTTGTGGCCTCAAGATAGTCCGTGCCCTCGTCGCGAACCTCAAGGAGCAAGGCGGTAGGCTGTCGGCCCACGAAAGCAAAGATGCAGTCGTTCATCTTCCCATTGTCGCTGGCAATGGACCAGCCGAAACGTTCTCCGATGGTGTCCAGCGCCCAAAGACCAGCCACATCGCTCTGCGTGGTGATGACCTCATGGGCTCCGATGATGGCAGCCACCTCTCGGGTCAGGTCGTTAGCGCCGCCGATGTGTCCGCTCAGCACAGAGATGACGTTCTGTCCCATGCTGTCGATGCAAAGCACAGCAGGGTCTTCGTGCTTGTCCTTGATGAGAGGCGCAATCGTTCTGACGCAGATGCCCATCGCTCCGATGAAGACAAAGGCGTCGAACTTCTTCCATTGGTTGCCAACCTCCGAGCGTTGAATCACAGAGGCATGAAGTTTCCTCTCGAGCGAGGATGCCAGCGTGCAGCCGGCTTCGCTAATCTGTATAATTGCTATCTTCTGCATTTGAGTATTTCTATGGGATGATTGTCGTTGAGGATGATTCGGGTGGGCGGCTCTTGCGTAAGACCGAACTCACGGCAAGCCTCGTCCCAAAGCTGATGGCTGTCGGTCGTTACCTTGGGGGCTTTCACGCTGTTCATCACGATGCAGCCATCGGGAGCAAGGCACTCTAAAACCTTCTTCATGATTTCCTTCAAGTGTCCGCCATGCCCTCCGATGAAGACGGCATCAGGACGGGCACATGTGGCTATGTCTTGGCATGCGATGAAGTTGCCGATGTGAATGTTGATGCCTGGTGCTCCATGCTTCCTTGCATTCTCCTTGATGATAGTCTCGCATTCGGGACGAATCTCGAAAGCCTCTATCCGAAGGTGTGGGAACTGGAGCCTTGCCTCTATCGAGATGCTACCGGTGCAGAAGCCGATGTCCCAAAGCACATGTCGCCTGGGCAGTTCGAGGGCTTGGAGCGTGAGCAGACGGATGGGCATCTTGGTTATCATCTTCTCCCTGCCGTCGAGCAGGGCAAACTCCCTATCCATGATGCCAAACGGCCTTGCTGACGGACAGCAAGCGCGAAGGATGACGCAATTGGGCATGGAGAAGTCTTTTGCAGAGGCTTCCTCCAGCGAGACCGAAGTCACCTTTTCGAGTTTGGGATTGCCCAGATGCTCGCCCACATACATATTATAATGTGTGTAGCCGTAGTCCATCATCCGCCGGGCAATGGCGGCAGGCGTGTGCTCCTTGTCGGTGAGGATGCCCATCTTCTCCGCCTTCTCGATGAGAGCCTTGTCGAACTCCTGCCACGGACGGCCCGTGAGCGACACAATGCGCAGGTCGTGATACGGCATCACCAGCTTGTGTGCCAGCATCTGCGGGGAGTTGAAAGTAGGGTAGAGCACAATTTCGGCATCGGGCATCATGCGCCTGATGGTGTTGGCAAAGCCGAAGAACAGAGGGTCGCCGCTGGCAAAGACGATTATAGATTGAAGATTAAGGATTGAGGATTGAACATTGCCCCTTCCTGCGCTCCCTTGGTGCTCTGGCGGCAAGCCGGAAGCCCCTTGCCCCTTGTATTGCTCGAAGACGGCATCCAGAGGCACGGTGATGTCAATCCATCGGGCATCTTCGGGCAACAACGGCGCCACTATCTCATGGTGACGCTTGCCGCCCGAGAACACCTTGCCTGTCCTTATCACCTCCATCACCTCTGGCGGAAACCAAGGCGACGGATTGTCCGTGATGCCTATGACGATGAACTTCTTCATTTTTTCATTCCTTCATTCTTTACAAGTCTTTTCCCGGCTTCAGTTGTTCGGCATCGTCGAAGGTCAGGATGGCGTTGCACAAGGTTGCAGCCAAGTTGCTTCCGCCCTTTCGCCCCTCTACGATAATCTTGGGAATGTCCCTGAAAGGCTTCACCATGTGCTTCGATTCCCTGACATGCACAAAGCCGACGGGCGCTGCAATGATGCCTGCCGGACACGCTTTCCCCTTGCGAATCAAGTCGCAGAGTTCCATGAGAGCCGTGGGCGCATTTCCGAAGGCAAAGAGAGCATCGGGATGTTCCTCTGCGGCCAGACGAATGCCAGCCTGCGTTCTTGTTATCCCCAGCGAAGCAGCCATTTCAGCCACCCGAGGGTCACCGAGGTAGCATTTCGCCTCGATGCCCAAGCGTTGGAGTGCACCCTTGCGGATGCCGCTTGTCACCATCGTTACATCTGTCACGATGGTTTTGAGCGTTCCATCCTTAACCTTATTATATAATGTCTCCACGGCTCCGGCATCAGTATAGAGGATGCGTTCCATGTCGAAGTCGGCTGTGGTGTGTATGGCATGAAGAAGCGCCCATTTGTGGTCCAGCGGCCAGTCCTTTCTGTACAGCTCCCCCTCGATGGTGCGGAACGACTGAATCATGATGTCCTGCCCAATCTTAGTGCTGCCTGTCGCTTTCTCGCGATAATAGCCTCGTGGTGTAATCATCTTGCCTTCCGACACATACGACTGTGAGTTGCCGATGATGATGACCGTGAACATGTCCACATCCTCCGGGTCGAACTCGGCCAGCGTCACCGTCTTTACCTCCTGTTCCTCGCGCCCAGCCTGTCTGACATAGCCCACAGGCGTTTCTGTCGAACGGTACTTCAGGAACAGTTCCTGCAAGCGGTACAGTTGCCAGTAACGACCATTTGACTTCGGGTTGTAAATGGCAGTCACGAAGTCGCCAATAGCTGCAGCTTCTATTCTGCGCTCAATCACCTCCCAGGGTGTCATCAGGTCGGAGAGTGAGATGAGGCAGAGGTCGTGTCCAATGGGAGCTCCCAGCAAGGATGCTGCTTTCTGAAAGGCAGAGATGCCAGGCAAGACTTCGATATCAATACCTGTGTAATGATTTTCTCGCATTTCGTAAATCAGCGGAGCCATGCCGTAGATGCCAGCATCTCCGCTCGAGATGACAACCACGGTCTTCCCTTCCTCAGCAAGGTGGAACGCCTGTTCCGCCCGCTCGCGTTCCTTCTTCATGCCCGTGTCGATGCACTCGCATCCTTCCTTCAGGTATGGCTCCACAAATTGGAAGTAGTACTTGTATCCTACGATAATGTCAGCTTCCCATATAGCCTCCAGCACAGCGGGAGTGATGTTTGCCTTGTCGCCAGGGCCGATACCTGCCACGATAATCTTTCCCATCATGATTGATTTTTTCTATATTATTTCTGCAAAGATATGAAATTATCTACAAATATCACCTTTTATTACAAAATTAATTCCCATCTTTGCTCTAAGTAAGATTTTATAAGCGGATAGAAATGTTTACGTTATAGATATCATTGCAAAACAACTTCTGATACATCGTGACAAAGCACTGGTTGATTTGCTAAAATGTGCGAGCCTATTTTCTAAAATACACGTGTCAATTTTGATGATTAAGCATGAGCATATTCTTGTTACTTCTATTGTGGTTTGATTGTTTATCCTTATGCTTTTATCCAATCACAGTGTAATAAAACACATACAGAACTTAGAAATTTAAATAATTAAGATATTTTTATCGTTTATCCTTTGTGAAATTTGCGATTTCCCCTACTTTTGTGTTGTATTTCTCTAAAAGATTATCATGTAGTAAGTGTTTCGATTAAAAGAAAAATGGATGGAATTCAATGCCATAAGTTTAGGTTTAAGTTTAGATGTTCTTATATATTTAATAAGGTATGGTAAACCCAATAAAGAAGGTTGTAGGTTTATTCTTTAAGTTTAGAGATGCATGTATTACATGGGTAAACGTAACCCTAAACTTTGCAGAATGAAACGACTTGTTGTTTCCCAAAATCACATTTTCCTTTTTACTGAAGATGAACCAATTTATTCTCTCCCCTTCTCATTCCACTTTCCTTTTGACTGAGGAATCTGCTAATAAAGATACTTTGGACAAAAAGGTTGTTAGAAGATGAAAATTGTTTGTTTTTTAATTAAAATAGCATAAAATGAAATATTCATTCAATATGAAGCATCATTTAATATATTTTTTCTTATATTTGAACCAAAATAATTCAATATGACATTATAAAAATGGATCAAGAAATCTCTTTTTCCTAAACCTCTGCCACAGTTCGGCGTACCCTTGTTATACTTTTGCTAAAAAAATATAAATATGATAAAAAACGATAGAGGGCAAAGCCTAATAACAAAATATGTCTGGGTGATAGAAACAATCTATCGCAAACGGAAGATTTCATTCAAAGAACTGAATGAACTATGGCTTCGTGATGACATCAGCAGAGGTGTGGATATTCCCAAACGTACCTTTGACAACTGGCGTTATGTTATCTGGGATATGTTCGGCATCAACATCGCTAATGAAGGACGTGGCGAGTATCTTTACTACATTGAGAACGAGGAGGACATTAGTAAGAACGGACTCCGCTCTTGGCTTTTCAACACTTTCTGTGTAAGCAATGCCTTAGCAAACAGCCAGAGCATCAAAGACCGCATCATTCTGGAATACGTACCGTCTGGTCAAGACTACCTTCAGTCCATCATTGATGCCATGAAGGAAAACCGTGTGCTAAACATGACTTATCACAGTTATTGGAAGGATGAGGAGAACAATTTCGATATACAGCCATACTGTGTGAAGTTGTTCCGCCAACGCTGGTATCTGTTGGCAAGAAGCACGGATTCTTATTATTATGAACAGGGACCGCGCGCTTATGCTCTTGACCGCATCCGTTCTCTTCAAGCAACAGATGAACATTTCAATATGCCCAAAGGCTGGAATGCTCAGGATTATTTTGATACCTGCTTTGGCATCTTTGTCGACGATGATGTTGAACCAGAAACGATTAAGCTGAAAGTCTCTGCTAATCAGGCCAACTACATTCGCGATCTACGGATGCACGAATCCCAGGAGGAGATTGAGCACAACGAAGAATACAGCATATTCTCTTTCTATCTCCGCCCGACTTATGACTTTCGTCAGGAGATTCTTTGGAGTGGAGAGAACGTTGAGGTGCTTGAACCTCTGTGGCTCCGCAAAGAGATAGCTGGTATGATAGAGAGGATGTGGGGCAAGTATAAAGATGACCCGAAATGAAAGTGCTGACGCAGAAGCATGTGCTTGGATTGCGAGAGATATATTGAAAAACTAATCACTAATACTTTTATTTATGTTGTACAAAGTAACTGTAAAATCCAACTTGAACTCCAACGGTGTTCGTTTGGAAAAAGGAATGTCTGTCGAAGTAGTGTCTCAATCTTACAATTTGTCGGGGAGGGTTTGATATGAGGAGACGAGTACGTATCATGTTTGGAAAATTATAGTTTATAGAAACTCAAAATAGCAATAACTTCACCACGATAATGAATAAGATTAAGGAAAACATACTTGATGTGTTACTAAGAAAAAAAACCGATCCCATATACAGTGATATGGTCGAAGACTTGAAAAACAAAGGGTATAGTTTTGAAGACTACCCTTATTTCGTTCTAACATTTCATACGCAAATCGGCTCGTTGTACAAAAGAGGCGGGATTGCTTTTTATGGCAGAGCAACCAATGGATGGGATGACGATTACAACAATGGTATAGGTAGTATTCTAACCCATAGCCATAGCCGATTTTTCCATATGATTAAACGTATTACAAATTTTATCTATCCTGAAACTTCTGTTGAAAATATTGTTTGGAGTAATATATGTAAAGTGGCCCCAGAACGAGGCAACCCAAATAATACCTTGTGGGAAGACCAGTACGACTTCGCTGTGAAAATATTAAATGCCGAAATGGAGATATTGCAACCATCAATTACGATTTTGATAACCGGAATTGAAGAATACAAGAGATGGGATTCTCCTCTATTTAAAGTATTTAAAGAATTAGAGTTGGTTGAGTGTTATCAAAACGAAGAACTTGGAATCGAATGTAGCGTTGAAGTATATTACAACAAACAAAGTGAACAGTATTTCTTGATTACTGGCAGACCCGATAGTTTTGGCGTAACTAGAGAATTTATTGATTTTCAAACAAATCACATTAGTTCTTTCATAAAGAACAAATATTCAGAGAAACATTGAATGTAGATGGATGGGATATAAATAATGGATATTACCAACTGAAAAATTGGAAGAAATCCCGTGTTATAGCAGTATATCATCCATCTGTAGGATATTCTTGGGATTGGTGGCACAAAGTGATAAAGAGTCAGTTGTAAATATTATAAAAACTGAAGAGCCAACAGGATAAAACGGGCAAAGAATAATATGTTGTGTAAGGTTACTACCAATAGAGCGATTTCTGCGAATGGAGTTAAAGTTGAGAAAGGAATGTCTGTCGAAGTAATATCGCAGACAAACAATTTTAACAATAGTAAGGATAGAGAGGCCATGAAACAGGCTTTTATTCGAAAATACGGCATAGATGTCACAAAGGCGATGCCAAGTCTTTCGTTTTTTCAAATAGAAGTGCTCTCACGTTAAGGTTTTCTTTTAAAAAATCATTTTTCTCAGACCTCTGCCACCAGTTGGCGGAGGTCTTTGTTTTCTTTGCACTATAATTAATTAAATTAATACGATTATGGCAACAAAAACATTAAGCAATGAGTTCATGCAGAACATCGCAACTGAGGAAGCATGGAAAGAGTTATCAAGTGAGTTCAACTGGAACGAAGCCTTGTTGGAGAAGTATCAAGACAAAGTTGACTGGGATGAGATCTCGGAGAATCGTTATATCCAGTGGACTGTTCCAATGATGCAGAAATTCCAGAAGAAGATTAACTGGAATATTCTGTCCGCGAGTATTAATGAAGACATCCTGACGGAGGGAATGATTGAGGCTTTCAAGAATCAATGGAACTGGCACGAACTGTCTGCTAACTGAGGTCTGAAGTTAACCCATGAGATCATTGAGAAGTATGCAGACAAATGGGATTGGGAGCAACTTATTGACAAGAGCAACAACAACGTCTTCGAAGGAAGAGGTATTGACTTCTATGAGCGATATAAAGACTACATTCCTGTGAGCAAACTCCAGAACACTGGATTATGGAAAGGGATTGTGTGTCAGCAGAAGAACCAGTTGATTGAAGAAATTACATCATAACTATGCTCTATTGCCCCATTTGTTTTTTTAGGCCTCTGCCACCAGTTGGCGGAGGTCTTTGTTTTCTTTGCATCATAATAGTAAATAGAAAAAAGATTATGGATTATCAAGCAAAAGCCGTAGAATTGAAAGCATTACTTCTCAAAATCTATCGTTGCAGAAATGATTTTGAGCTATTGGTTATTGATAAAAAGCCAAAAACATTGATGGGTGTTTATATTGTTGATAAAAAGAGAATCAGAATATATTCCAAATGGATTTGTGCTACACCTTTGGAAGAAATTGCAATTCATGAGTATGCACATCATATCCATGAGACTGAAAAAAGGAATAATCCAAACAGGCGGCAAGAAAGATCACATGGTCCTGAATTCTGGAGAATCTATTCTGCTTTATGTTGTAAAGCAACCCAGATGGGATTATATTCTGATGATTATGTTGCTGATATAGTGTTATAAGGTTCAAAAAACATCAATAGAAATGAAGGCCCTACAGGATAAAACGGCATTTGAGTTATGGGACTTTACGATGAAAATGGGAATTTGAATGATAATCATTGGATGTTTGTATCTGCACGTTGGGCCGGTTCGCATTACAAACTAGCACGAAGGATTCTACTACTTTTGATTTTAATTATAGTTGGAGTATTATTGTGTGGCATTACTTATAACTAATAAGAAAACGATTATGATTGCAGCACTAAAAGATAACATAGAGTGGATAGAGCTAAAAGCTACCCTTCAATTTGTAGAAGATAAGATAAACCGCATTACGGATAATCATACTTGGGTATCGAAGAAAGAATTGACGGAACAAGTGAAAGAGTTGCTTTCAGACCGCCATTTCATTTTGGGCAAGATGTTTCGTCTGCATGTTACAGAGCAAGAGGTTGTACGTTTTCGCGAGGTGAATGACCATTTGTTGGAACTGACGCGCAAAATGTTCGGTGAACATATGAAACTGTTGGGGTCTCTCAGAGGTAATCCTGTTTTGTCTGTTACTAATTGGGATGATGTTGTGGTAGAGAGTAAATTAGATGTGGACGAAGATGCTAAGGTTCTACGTTATGATGATGACGATGACTATGGTTCAGATTTCACGCAGATGATAGATGCTATTGCCTGGACAGGGGATTTGGAGATTCTTTCCTGTTTCACAACTTTAGGAGAGGAATCAGAACCTGACCATCTTGATGACAGTACCACATGGGCAGAAGGTTGTCTTGATGTTCCACAGTTCAGTGATATTCGTGTCTGTTATGCTATCCATGATCTATGTACCCACAAGAACTATTCTGTTCCTGACCTTCTTCGAATTCGGTCCTATTCATTGCAGAATATTGTCACAGGTAATTGGAAACATATCGTTAGTTAAAAAT
>Ga0247610_10003843_pt1 | contig 16235 bp, 14 predicted proteins | sample 174DNAGHGhighgp2_FD_193483 | JGI IMG/M metagenome (GOLD analysis project Ga0247610, IMG submission 193483) | Sheep rumen microbial communities from Palmerston North, Manawatu-Wanganui, New Zealand - 1742 DNA GHGhigh gp2 | ecosystem: Host-associated > Mammals > Digestive system > Stomach > Rumen... | reverse complement strand
GTCCCGGTACGGCATAGTTGCTCTTCGGCTCCGCCGGCTTTTCTTCCAGTCCTATAACCCGCAATACGTCCTCCTTCCCTTCAGGGAGGGTCGGGGTAGGCTCCTTCTCAAACTCCACCACTCCGTACGCACGCGGGTCTGCTACTTCATATCCGAAGATCACGGCGCCGCCGTGCTGTGCGGATTCTACCGCTTCGCGAAGCATCGTCTTGAAATGCTGACCGTAGAACATATTATCGCCTAAGATAAGACAGCCGGGCTCGCCGTTCAGGAACTCGCGTCCTAACACAAACGCTTGTGCCAAACCGTTCGGCACCAACTGCACTTTATATGCTAACTTCATGCCGATCCGGCTTCCGTCGCCCAATAACTCCTCGAACATCGGCAGGTCGCGCGGCGTACTGATAATCAGCACCTCTCGGATGCCCGCTAACATCAATGTACTCAGTGGGTAATAAATCATCGGCTTGTCATAAACCGGCATGATTTGTTTGCTGATGGCTTTGCTCAAAGGGTACAGGCGCGTGGCACTTCCTCCGGCTAAGATAATTCCTTTCATAAATATGTAAAATTTTTGACGCTGCAAAGGTACAACAAATTTTCCGTATGTGCAAATTTTTTAGCAAAAAATTCCACATTATTGCTGAATACGCAATTTTTCCACATCTAAAAATCTAAAATATTGCAAATAGATTTGCACAGGTCATTTTTTTTTTGTACTTTTGCAGCCTAAATCGGTAGAAACGGATGATTCAGATATCGCATATCAGCAAGTCTTTCGGTGCACAGCGTGTGTTGAATGATGTGTCGCTGGATATTCCTGCCGGGCAGGTGGTGGGTTTGTTGGGCCCGAATGGCGCCGGTAAATCGACCCTTATGAAGATCCTTATCGGACTTTGGCGGGCGGATGAAGGAACGGTCTCTGTACCCGAACGTATCGGTTATCTTCCCGAGAACAACCCCCTCTACGAAGAGATGTACGTCTCCGAGTACCTGCAGTTCATGGCAAAGCTGTCAGCAAAGCGGTCTGTCAGTGACAACGGTCTGTGTTCTGTCAGTGCAACGGTCTCCGCTCTCATAGAGCGAGTCGGCCTCACCCCCGAGCGCCACAAGCACATCCGCGAACTGAGTAAAGGATACCGTCAGCGCGTAGGTTTGGCGCAGGCTTTGTTGGGCAATCCCGAGTTGCTGATTCTTGACGAACCGACCACCGGTCTGGATCCCAACCAACTCGTCGAGATCCGCACCCTCATCCGCAGTCTGATCAATCCACCATTAAGCGAAGCGTCACCATTAATCAATCCCTCTATCATCCTCTCCACCCATATCATGCAAGAGGTGCGTGAGATGTGCGACCGTGTCATCATCCTCGATCACGGCGTCATCAAAGCCGACCAGCCCATAGATGAAATAACTGATCTGGAACAACTTTTCCACGAAAAAACTAGAGCTATAGAAATCTAGAATTCTAGAAAACTATAAGATATTATGGCAGATTTCGATATTAGACAACAGAGCTCCGAAAAAGAGCAGGACAATGCCCTCCGCCCTTTGTGCTTCGCGGATTTCGCGGGCCAGACCAAGGTAACTTCCAACCTCAAGATCTTCGTGGAAGCCGCCAAACTGCGCGGCGAGAGTCTGGATCATGTGCTGCTCTTCGGTCCTCCGGGACTCGGTAAGACCACGCTTTCCAATATCATCGCTAACGAACTGGGCGTGGGTTTCAAAGTCACATCCGGACCCGTCCTCGACAAGCCCGGTGACCTCGCCGGACTCCTCACCTCGCTCGAACCCAACGACGTGCTCTTCATCGATGAGATCCACCGTCTGAGTCCTATCGTGGAGGAGTATCTCTACTCGGCAATGGAGGATTACCGCATCGATATCATGATCGACAAAGGTCCCTCGGCGCGCACGATACAGATCGACCTCAATCATTTCACCCTTATCGGTGCGACCACCCGTTCGGGGCTGCTCACCTCGCCTCTCCGTGCCCGTTTCGGCATCAACTGCCACCTCGAGTACTACGATGCGGACGTCCTCGCCGGCATCGTCAAACGCTCGGCGCGCTTGCTGCAAGTGGAGATCAATGAGAAAGCGGCAGGCGAGATTGCACGTCGTTCGCGCGGTACGCCCCGTATTGCCAACGCCCTCTTGCGCCGCGTGCGTGACTTCGCGCAGGTCAAAGGCGACGGATCCATCGACCTCGATATCGCCAAATACGCCCTTGAGGCACTCAATATAGACACGTTCGGTCTCGACCAGATTGATAACAAACTGTTGCTGACCATCATCGATAAGTTCCGCGGCGGACCGGTAGGACTCAATACGATCGCTACGGCCATGGGTGAAGATGCCGGCACTATTGAAGATGTCTATGAACCCTACCTCATCAAGGAAGGCTTCATCAAACGTACCCCGCGCGGTCGTGAAGCTACCGAACTGGCATACAAGCACCTCGGCAAAACCCCTCTCGCCTCTGACGGCCAACAAAGCATATTCTAAAATTTCAAAATGATTCATATATGAAGAAACTATTTTTTATTTTCGCAGCGATGCTGACCGTAGTGTTGGTAGGCTGCAAGAAAGGCGCTCAGGATGCTGAGCCCGAAGAAATCAAACTGGCGGTAGATCCGAGTTCTATTAACAGTCCCGCTTTCGGCGCAGACTACGCGCTGACCCTCACCGCTCCCGAAGCATGGACGGCGAGTTGTGCCGACTCGTGGATCAAAGTGAACCCCACCTCCGGCAACGCAGGTACGATGGAGATCCGCGTCAAGATCTCGGCCAACAAAGAGAGTGCCGAGAGCAACAGTAAGATCGTCTTCAAGTCCGGCGACAAGACCCTCGAGGTGCCCGTCAAACGCGCTGCCAAAGACCCGGCACGACTCAAAGTGAGCAGTGAGACGGATATCAAGACACCGAAAGAAGGAGGCTCCTACACCATCATGGTGGAGAGCAACATCAAATGGCAGATCAGCAGCAATGCGTCCTGGGCGAAGATCCAAGGAGAGGCTATCAAACGCGACAACGCTAATGTGACCGTGATCGTGGACCCGGCTACCGCTCCGGAAGAGACCACCGCTACCCTCACTGTCAAGCCGTTCGGCGAAGGAACCGAAGCCGGTGAGCAGACCGTCACCATCACACGCGGCAGCACAGAGGCTACGTCGATGAATGTGGACAAGAGTACCATCAAAGCCCCGGCAACCGGCGGTTCGTACGCGGTAGCTGTGATCAGTAATGCGAAATGGCGCGTCACGAAATCATGGGAGGCAGACTGGATCGAGTTAGGCAACACGACCGGCGACGGTAACGGCGCTTTCACTATCGATGTCAGCGCGGCTACATCGACGAATAAGTCCAGCACGATCATCACGGTGACCGAAGAGCGTTCGGACAACTACGAGCCGGTTTCGGTCCAGATCTACGTAGAGCGCGAAGGCAAGGCTGTTTCCACCTTGTCCGTGACGCCGGATAAGATTGACGCTCCGTCCGAAGGCGGTACCTATGCCGTTGCTATCCAGAGTAACTACCCATGGCAGGCCTCGCTGAGCGGCACGAAGATCTTCTCCGTCTCTATCACGTCGGGTACCGGCAACGAGACGATGATCGTGACGGTTAAGCCGACCACCTCATCCGACGAGCAGACCGGTACGATCGTCATCAAGACGGAAGGCGGTGACAAACATTCGATCCATATCCGTCGTGAAGGCGCTGTTTTATACGTTGCCAAAGATGTGATCGAAGCCGAGTGCCACGGTACCTCTATTGTGGTCAAAGTGACGGCTAACCTGGAGTGGACGGCTTCTTCTTCGGATCTCGAAGTAGCGAAAGTATCGCCTACTCACGGCAAGGGAGACGGATCCGTAACCATCACTGTTCCGGCATCGAATGATTCCAAGGACGGTACGGCGAATGTGGTGGTACAATCCGTAGCAGGGCATGTATCCCGTACCATCAAGGTGAAACGCCTTGGGGTGCCGGTTTCGTATTACAAGACCAAGGCTTTCTCCGTGGCCAAGAACAAACAAGTGTATTTTGCATCGGGTAATATACAGTACGATGCGAAGACATTGAAATGGTCTTTCGCGGATCATCAGTACACCGCTATCGGCTTCACTAACGGAGTGCTCGATCTCTTCGGATGGGGCACCGGTGACGAGCCGATGAATATGTCCACCAACTCGTCGGACTACAACTACATAAAAGATGCCAATTTACTGCAGGGCATCCGTTTTGAAGACTGGGGAAGTCATCAGATATACGACCCGGCGAGCGGCGACAACTATACGAAAGACATGTGGGTGACGATGAGCGCGGAAGAATGGGACTACGTGTTCAACAAACGTACGAATGCATCGACCTTGCACGGCCTTTGCGGTCTGAAGATTGGCAAGGAAGTGATCAAAGGTGTGGTTTTGCTTCCGGACGAATGGTCATTACCTACCGGTCTGTTCTTTGCTGCCAACAAAGACGCTTATCTGTCGAATGTCTATACCGCTAATGAATGGACGAAGATGGAGCGGAACGGAGCCGTCTTCCTGCCCGCCGCGGGTTCGCGCTATGGCGAGACTGTCAAGACGGAAGAAGTGAATAACTTGGGGTATTACTGGACTTCCAGTCTGGATTGGAAAAGCAGCGGCAGCAGCCTCTATTTCGATGCCCAATACGTCTTTTTCAACGGAGACAAGGATATTCAGATCCTCTCCAGTTTAAGTAACTCCGCAAACCACGGTTTTGTGGACGGCCACTCGGTGCGATTGGTACACTACATCAACTAATGGCGTAATAGACGGTGTTTAGACTCCGTTTAGACTCCGTTTAGACTGCGTTTAGATGCCTCCGGCATTTAGCAAGGGACGACCTAACATGGCCGTCCCTTTTTGTCTTTTGTCTTTCGTCTTTTGTCTTTCTACTTTTGTCTAAAAATCTCCGATTTTTCTTGCGTATGTCATTTTTTTGTAGTACCTTTGCAGGCGATTAGGTGTGAAAATGGCTATTCAATTACTAAATAGTACGCGGTTGGCAACGGAAGCATTTGAGCAGTTGTTCTTTGAGTACCATAAAAAATTCATCAAATTATTTGCATATATCAAAAATTTTTCGTACCTTTGCACCGGATTTTTATAAAATATCCGAAGTAATACTTCCGATTTTAAAGAAAGAAGCATATTATGATTTCGCGTTTTTATCAGTTAAACAACGAATTAGAAGGTAGTGTATAATGCTCTGGAGCAGAGAGTTGTTCTAACACAAAAAAATCCCCGAAAATGACATGCGTTCTTGCGTATGTCATTTTTTTGTAGTACCTTTGCGGCGAAAACAGATAAGGACAAGTGAGAGCCATAACGCTTATATGGATAGTTTTTCTCACCGCATGCACGCCTCGGGCGGTGCGGGAGGCGGAGTCTGTTGTGGCGCAAGCGGACAGCCTATGGCATGCAGGCAAACAATACGGTATGGACGAAGGCGACAGCGCCACTCTCGCGCAAGCATGTGAGACACTCGGTCAATGGCAATGGCTCCATGCCGATGAATACGCCCATACCTGCTATCACTATGGCAAATTGCTCCGTGCAAAAGAGAACCCGGTAGAAGCCATGCAGGCGTTCATCTCCGCCACTCATTCCGGCACGAAAGACTACCATTTCCTAGGACGCGTGTATAGCAATATGGGCTCTATCTGCCATCTGGCAGGCGAATTTCAGTTGTCATACGACATGTATGAAAGGTCGGCAGAGATGTATCTGAAGAATGGAGACTCCTTATTATATTATTATGATCTCAATAATATGGCATTTGAGCTAGCCGAACAAGGTAAGAAAGAAGAAACGTTTAGTCATCTCGACCTAATAGAAAATCAATGTCACGATGATTATTTATTAACAAAGATATGGGAAACAAAGGCGAATGCATATCTTTATAATCAACAATATGATTCCGCCATTTATTGTGCACAATATGTTTATTATACACCAACCACATTGATAATTTGCGCACAAGCATATTCCAATCTTGGAATAGGAGACTCAGCAACATATTATGCAGAAAAAGTATTGAACGCATCATCATCTCTTGGGGATATAAACAATGCTCTATACATTCTCACTAATGATGATAAAACAAAAGATACAGACGCGATACGTGAAATTGCTGCAAGTAGATCCGACACTCAGAAACTCTTAGAAATTCGTCAAGGAAAACTGTCCCAAGCGGTTCAACTACTGGAGATGGATCTGCATCGTAAGCCTGATTATCGCTGGCTATATTCAATATTATTAACACTAGTTGTAGGTAGTGCATGCATTTATGCATATATTCACCGAAAACGTCGTCAACATGCTTTGCTTTCGCAGCAAGTAGATGACTTAAATATACAGAACAAGGAGGCAGAGACGCAGCATGAAAAGATTATAGGAGATATAGAAAAGCACAAAAGAACTATAACCGATGAGGTAGAGCAGAACTGTAAACTAATCATTAAAGCAGAGTCTTTTCCACAAAATATATATTGGAATAAGTACAAAAAAATGTGCAGCATTGTTGATAAACGATTCTACATGCTTGCATCTAAATTGCATACCAAATATCAATTGAATGAAACAGAGACACGATTGTGCGTCTTAACCTTGTTGGATTGTAAATATGACTTAATTGCAGACTTGTTGTATAGGTCCAATTCCAGTATTGGAACTCTAAAAATACGCGTTGCTAAAAAGTTAGGAACTACAGCAAAGGACTTACGGATGTATCTTATTGAAAATGAGTGTGTTAACTGATAACAACCATCGTAATTTGTCTATTATTAACATTGCGTATCTTTCTGCAAATCAACGATTTAGCAGTTTTCATTTGTCTATCTAAAAAATTTGGATAATCCCAACAAAAGCAGTAATTTCGCGGCGTCATTCACTTGATGCCGCATTTTTTTTACATGTTTAACCATAATAAACAATCACAATGAAAACAAAAATTCTTGCTTTGGTATTGGGCGCACTCCTAACAATACCATGCGTGTTACGCGCAGAAGAAGTGGAAATCCAATTAATGGAAGTAGTTGGAATGGGTACAATCGGAGGTGACGATCCTCTAGATGGACCTTCTCAGTCTGGACATGAACCAACCCGCCCGACTGATTTCCGGGCATTAATTAATGGTAATCAGTTATCAATCTTAAAACAGACGACTACTATTCCATTCGCGCAAGCGACGGTAGTGAAAGCTACTACAGGAAGCATGGTATTGAACCAGCAGTTCACAAACTCCCTCTCCGAGCAGATCGCAACTCCCGGTGTTTATGTACTCCGTATCTCCACCGTCGGCGGTGACCTCGTAGGACAATTTGTAGTACAATAATGTTTAATCCAATAAAAACAGAAAAAACTATGAAAAAGAAATCACTAATTTTGATTGCATTGTTATTGACATATGCAATCCTCCCATGTGTAGGAGAGCAATCAAAGAGTTACTTGATATTCAACGGTGATACTGTAAAAGGGTCAATCTGCATGGTAGATGATAGTTTGCAGAATGATACCATGCTTATAGATGCAGCTACTTGGGCAATGGCTAAGGATACTACGCATGGATGGTTTGAGAGAGGCGATGTCAGAATCAATACCATATTGGATTCAGTAGTGTATTTTACGTCTATAGGTCCAGGAAAAGGAGGGGTATATTTCACCTATGGTACACAGGGATGTGGCGATTTTGTAATAGGGAGTGAACTCTTCAAAGAATTTTATCCAGACAAGTATGACTTAGCTATTCAAGGTCCTGATTGTTTAAAAGAGGGTGATACAGCAGTTTATTCGGTATATCCTGTTTTTACTAAGAACTTAGGAGATTTTATAGGAATAGACAGTTACTATTGGAATATCAATCAAAAACCTTATCCACCTTTTATTGATACCATAACTTACGTGTCAGGAGATGGTAGTTCTATCACGCTTATCGCTGGTGCGGTCAGCGGAAATGATTCTGTTGTAGTTAACTTTGGACGTTGCAACCAAGAAGACGTAAAAAGAGTAGTGAAGCATATAGGAAAGGCAGCTCCAAAGCCAATAGTAAGGGATACCTGTATTCCGTTTGATCAAACAGTTTTGGAACTAAATATTTATAACGAAGAATATCCAGATTTAATCTATACCTGGGATTATTCACCCAAATGGGATCCGGCCGGCTATCCTTCTCTCGATGATAACACTCAAAAGAGGTATCATGTCGAACTATATCCGGATACAGGATCTGTAGGCGTGATCACAGTAACTGCGTCATACGGCGATAATGATCCGTGCGCATCGGCAGGTAGAGCGACATTTTATCTTTCCCGTTCTTGGGGGAAAAGTGCGAAGATTACTCCTCAAGAGGTATATGCAAAGAATGGCGGAGATTTCATAAAATTCCAATTGTCAAAGGACAGTGTTCCCGATATGAGTCCCACATGGGAATTACCGACAGGATGGGAACAAAAGTCGGGAACCTCTAATCACCAATTTACGTATTTCGCCCGCCCGACAAATACTACCCAATACATAGATACAATAGAAGTATGGGCTAATACTTGTAATTCAAAAGACAGTTGTTTGGCAATAGTTCATATGGCACCCGCAAAAGTGGATTCCATTTCAGAACTTACATGTCTTGTGCCGGGAAATACGTACACTTTTAGTGTGGAACGCTTAGAAGTAGGTCCTCGACCAACAGGATATACTTGGTATATAAATGGAGATTCTGTTTATACAAGTGAAGAAAACACATATACAAGGTCCTTTACTTCAAATATGACTAGTATAGCTGTTCGTTCATTAGGACAAAATGGGTGGAACGCAGATACTACGCAGATAGAACTATCGTATAGTGCGATAGCGCCAAGTCAAATGTCTTCGGATAATACATGTTTGTTTGCAGGTCGAGAGGACACTATAAAGTTTACCGTTCATGACCGCAAGCCAGGCTATACTTATTCCTGGGTATATCCAAGTACATGGAGAGATATAGAAGATGAAGCTACCGATTCTACCATTACATTAATAACAGACGGTAGATCTGGAACACAACAAGTAGGAGTTTATGCAGAATACCTTGCTGCATGTGGAAAGTCTGATACCTTGTACAAGGAGGTCTTCACAGACACTATTACTTATTATATATCACACGAAACTCAGTACGGTGGAGCATTACATATTTTTACATTTAGAGATTCTCTAACCCATACCAATGTATTCACAGAAGATTGGGAAGTTGATGGCTCTCCACTAATTCTATCCGCACCAGTACATCAAATTTTTCTCATGCAATTTGAACACCCTAATCTTTCACATGTAAAGGCGACAACAACACGCGAAGATGGCTGCCCAATGCCGGCGGAATGGTTTAATGTGGCTGCCCCAATAAGACACTTGAATTCTTTTGACACAGCACAAAGTTATAGAACCTATTTTACTTTGTATCCGAATCCGGCTCAAGAAACAATCACTCTTAATAAAGAAGATGATGCCCATTGCCATGTGATAATACTTGGCTTAGATGGGAGAAAGTTGAAAACTGTAGAGATGAAAGAAAAATATCTTGATGTAAATATGTCTGATATACCAATAGGTAGTTACTATGTTCTGCTGACAGATGGTAATAAATACTCTGTAGAGAAATTGATAAAAAACTACTAATACAATGAAAAGGTTTATTATCGCAACTTTATTTACCGGGGCACTTATATTGAGTGTTCCGGTAAATGCCTCAGCCCATATTTACAAAGGCTTAAGAGAAAATAGTTCAGAAATCTTTGGAGTGCTTAACCAATTTGGTGATAGTATTCTTTATCGTCCTATTCAATCGGATATAAATAGTGTAAGTGTCGCGCAGATGAAAAATAATGCAATTTTGTACCGGTCAGATTCATTAGTTATTCCTGACACCATCATACATAACATGAGGAAATATCCTGTTAAACAAATAATGTGGTGGGCATTTGCGGAGCATCCAAAGCATGTGACTTCAATCACATTACCACAAACATATGAAGGAGTATGCATGGATAATTCTTCGAATTTATCTGAGTTATATTTAGCCAATCCTCTAACCTTTTGGACTTATTTTCGAAACATTTATGTGGATAAAAAAAATCCTTATTATGTCTCAATTGAAGGTGTACTCTTCACAAAAGATAGAAAAAAGATTGTAGCATACCCTCCACAAAAGACCAATAGCAGGTATAACATAGTGAACGGAGTAGAGAGTATCGGAGAAGCCTCATTCTTAAATGCTCGTATCGACACACTAATAACACCAAATTCGTTAAAAAATATTGGTGAACAAGGCTTTTCTATAAATCTTATAAGAGAAATCGTACTTAAAGACAGCATAGAGCACATCGGTAAGTTTGCATTTATAGCAACAGATAGTTTGAAAAAGATTATATTAGGAAAAAACGTTCGAACCATTGATGCAAAAGCCTTTTATGGTAATGACGGAATATCAAAAAAAATAGACCTCCTGTTGTATTCTACCGTTCCTCCCAAAATTCTTCCAAATTACACGGCAGGCACATATGCAGACACAACGCTTTTTGGTAGCACCAATATTGATCTCTACGTACCTCGCAAGTCTCTGCATCTTTATCAGCAAGCAGCGGGCTGGAAAGATTGCGCCAGTATCCTCCCTATCGAGCCGCCGATTATTGTCGGAATGGATACGGCAGAGGTCAGTTGGGTGCAGAATTTCTCAGCAACGGGATATATGTGGACGCTCTATACCGACGAAGCCAAGACACAGCGGTTCATGTCGCTTACGTTTGACGCCAACGGTCATCTGACGCACATAGACATCAACAGCGGACACTTGCCTGCACGTATGCCTGCTTTGTATAGTGAGAATGGCGAAGAAGAGAGACGCTTTGCGGAGTATTACTCGTTCACTATCTCCGGTCTTTCGCCCGAAACGAAGTATTACTATACCCGCCAGAGTTTTAACGGAACAGAGGTCATCGACGAAGAGACCGGTTCGTTTGAGACGCAAAGCAATGAAGCAACCGGATTAAACGGCTACGAAAGCGTCACTCCTACACCGCAGAAATTCATTGAGAACGGGCAGGTGTACATCAATGATGGGAATGTGACATACAACGTGGAGGGTGCAATTATTGGGAAATAATATATATAATGATCAAATAATTATAATTATGAAAAAAGTATTGCTTTGTTTAGTTGTGTTAATCTCAACATTAATTTCGTATGCTCGCCCTTCTGAGCAAGATTATAAACAGTATCTGATAGGTGCCTGGAATCTGACAGAAATTAACTCGCAAAACACCGATCAACATAAAAGTTCTGGTATATGGAGCTTTGAAGAATCGGGAAAATTGGCAATAGCTTGTCCTGATTTTGTGGAAAGACCGAATGGTATTTGGACAGGAACATGGCGCATTGATTATGGAAAACCTATGTTACATATAAATGAAAATAATGGTCAACATTATAATGTAGGCTATTACGAAAATTGGCTGATTAAAGAACTCACACCTTCTGTACTGGTATTGTTTACCGGTTCAACAAATGATTATTGGCAAGAGTTAACTTTTACAAGACAAATTCCAATGAGTGATAGCGGTATGTTATTATGCGCCCATCGTTGGAGATTAACAAAAAGGACTCTTACTCAACATCGATGGTCAAATGGTCGTCAATTAGCAGACAAGAAACTACGGGAAGATAAAATAGGAAGTGAACCTTGGTTAATGTTCTATCCGGATCATACCGCCACAGAATCAGGGGTTTTCTTTACTACTAGTAAGCAACTTCAATGGTGGAGTGAAAAAGATGGTGTTATTATTCAAGGTGAAAATTTATGTACAGATGAGATTGTCAGCAATACGTTAAAATTTCAGATTGAGGCAGTTACATCAGATTATTGTCGCATGACCTGTTTCTTAACACCCGAAACACATAATGGCGCGTATATTACCTATACATTGGAATTCTGTAAATAGCCTATGTCAAATGGCCTATTGATGAGAAATGTGATGAAATGAATGTATTATGAAAAAAAAATTAAAAACGAAAAAGCAATCAACGCAAGATGCTTTGCCTCTTCAAATAGACAAGGGTGATCGCCCTCATATACATAAGATTACTGATTTGAAAGAATTAAATGCGTTAGGTTGTCATTACTTAATCACATCAAACCATAAGCATATTACAAGAATAATTACGCGTAGTATGCGTTGGCTATCCGTGAAACAGGATGGGCAATTTATGACGAAAGAACAAGAGAGAGCCATATGCCGTCTTGACCGCCTTTTAGAAAAGCGAAGTGACAATATAAATAGGAATTTAAATATACATATTTTGTTGGATATTGATCCACGCGAGCAGCCTACTGACGTAGAACTATTTGATGATTCATTTATTAAGAAATTAATACGGATAGGAGCAGATGTTCGATATACCGAAAAAGAGAATCGTATGAAGTTAGTTTTGCAAGATAATGAAGTGTATATGTCATTTGCCCACGAAGCAGCACAAGTAGTTTCTTTTGGTTATCATTATGTTGGCGAAAGCAAAGATGATGGACTATGCCGTTATATGGCTGATGAATTTGATGTGCTATTTGATAAAGCTCAAAAATTAGCGTTAAGAAACGACAAAATTGTATTAGCTTCATCCAGATGGACAAGAATTAAGAAAGCATTTCAACTTACTCCTCGCGAGATTGTAATCATTATTATTACTAGTTTTATCAGTTGTTTATTAACTGCAATTCCTTATATTATAAATATAATATAAAATCTCTAACAACAAAAGATATGAAACTATTGAATAAAACAAATCTATGTATTATGTCAATGGAATTAATATTCATATTGGCATTTATCAAAAGTGTCGATATCCCCATTTATTTCGGATCGGACTGGGAATTTGTCGGGTGGAGTAATCTGCTTATGGATCGGCCAAGGAATTTCATAGCCCTCGTTTGCCTGTTGGGATTTCTATGGAGCCGGTGCGTGTATAGGCTGCTACGCCATAAACTAAAAGGTTCACCCGACACGCTGCCAATAAAAATTCAGAACATTGAAAGTAAGGATGCAGAGTATATGTCCTTGTTGTTTACTATTCTGACAATTGTTAGTTTTGATTTTAGCAACGTTAGGGATATCATTGTTTTTGCAGTCATATTCATTCTTTATTGCGTTATACTAAAAAGAACAGATTGGTATGCTGCCAGCCCGATATTGGCTTTAAAAGGATTTCACCTCTATGCGGGTGAAACGGATAAGTTGCCGAAAGGGACGATGTTTTTAACATATGGGGAGATACCTTTTAATCCAGAAATTGTGCGAACATATCAAAAGATTTCCGAAACGGTATATTGGCTTTATCCCAATAAGAAATAAATTAAAATAGAACCTTTAAAATAGCACAATTATGACAAAAGAATCATTACAAGAAAAATTAGATGGGCTAATTGCTCAAGAGGATTGTGGCATGAATCTGTATTTTATCTTGCATCCACAAGATGACTATATACTGAAGAAGGCAAACATTAAGAATGAAGCACTCGCCCCCATAAGGAATGTACTACGTGATAATCTGATTCAACTTCGACAGATGATGGACGAACCCACCTTTAACGTCCTGAATCTATCAGGGGCTGAAGATAGAAAAAATGTAATCTATCAATATGATTTAGAAGAGGAACTCCGTCCGATTTCGTTGATGAAAGAGGTAGATGCAAACTTGTTCAATGATGGCTACTTTACCGCGGACAACAATCGCATCTTTGATTTTAACACCGACACATTTGAGGATGTGGATGCCTGGATTGCCAGTTATGGAGTGGAAGGAAATCATATCATTATCTATCGTAAAACCTTTTCTGTCAATCTTTTGAAACAAGGGCGGAACTTGTTCATCTTTAAAGACGCAGAACAAATAGATATTGTAAAAGATGATATCTTCAGAATTGATGGAAAAATAGATTTCTTCCTCTTAGATAACACGACTTTAATCTACAATATATCCATCTTGGAGAAATTTAATGACTTCAAGGATATCGTGCAGCGTTCTGCCCGCAATTCCCTACAGCAGATTGCTGATGCGGATTTGGTTGATGACATTGCAAAACTTCAAGAGAGAGCGGATAGTGACATTTCATTTGCTAGAAAGTTAATCAAAGTCACGACGAATGCCTTAATTTTAAATGTGGTTGATAAAGAAAGGATAATTCAATTCGCGAGAGCACATGCTTACCTTTCAAGAAGGTTGAAAGTGTCTGCCGGTAATAAATTTGATTTGGAAAAGAAATCCGCACAAAATTTGTTTATCCAGTTATTGGATGATGCTTTCCTGCATTCCGAATTATCCAGCAATGACTATCTTTCTCCGGGAAAGGATATTCTCCGTCCTGAAGAGGTTCCAGATGCCCAATAGTTAATAATTGAATTTTATAGTGCCATAAAGGCACGCATAATACCAAACGATAAATAAGGTGGCTGCCATTCGTGGTAGCCGCCCTTTATTATGCTGTATACTCGACCTCCGTCAAAATTTTTGTGCAACATAAACCATCAACAATAATTTACATATGAACAAATTTCAGTATCTGCTCAAAAAAAAGAATCCGGAGAATTGAGCATTCTCCTGCAAGAATTCGGTTTAGCCCCTCATTATCTGCTATGGATGGAGTATTATGCGTACCACTTAGCCCACCCCGGAATAAGCCAGTTAGAGCTATCCTTCGATTTGAATGTCGGGCATAGTACCATTCAACGGGCGTTGGCGTTTATGAAACAAGAATTAGTGTAGTGCCCATCCCATTTCTTTACGGATATCTTCACAGATATCATCGAACGGGTCAATCGGTTTCAGCCACTGTTGTATATCTGCGTTCATCCAACCAAGCACGGTCAAAAGATTATCATGCAGACAGGTCATATAATATAGATCCCAGCAAATAGCTTCTTGATGAAAAATCCGGTTACGCAAACGACGCAAAGCATTGCACGGCGCGGATACGTTCTTGCGCTGACGATCTTTCTTTGGCATATTTGGAAAAGCCTTGCGCAAAGATTTCCATAACACACGCTCATATTGACTATTGAGTAACATTACCCAGAAACCAAATGTCATTTCTGACAAAATCTTGTCGGTATCTACCTTTTCTCCTCTGTTTTTTATTAGCGCTTTTGCTTTGTCTATCTCCGGTACAAGTGGTTTTAATTCGTCAGTGGTATAAAAAACATTCCACCAGTCTGCCGTTCCGGCCATCGCACATAACTCGCGGCTTAGCGCATTGCGCAGGGTTACTTCAAATACCGACAAACTGATATACAACGACTCTGCTAAACGCAGGTTCGATTTATAATGCATAACCGCTTTTTCCTCGTCACCATCGTTGTAGGTGACATACTTACTCATGCGTCGAGCGGAGAAAGCCGATATCAAAATATCTAATTCATTCATAGCCATAAAAAAACCCGGATTCATCACCAGCATCAATATCTGGGAGAGGAACTACCGGGACTGCGAGCGCAAAAGTACTGCTTTTTTCTGATATGACCAAATATTTAAAAGAAAAAATGCAAAAAATCTTCTATTTTTAACAAAATTCGATATTTTTGCAATATATGACTTGAGCTAATGTTGATATTCCACCCGCAATTGCGGGTTGCCTATATCATAAAGAACCACTACCTTTGCAGCGGATTTTGAAAGTGAGGCATTGTCTCATAAAAGAAAAAGAAACAAAAAGAAAAAATTAAAATGGTGGTACATAAGGTGGTACGTACTGCGTACGCGTAACACCTTTTTGTAACACCTCAACCATTAAGAATCATGAACTTTACCGAACTCTGGGCGCTGCTCCGCCAACACGGGTCAAGCAACAAATACGAGACGGAATGTGCGGCATTGTGGGCCTCTTACACGCCCGACATGCAACAGCGGATATACGAATCCATTCGCACCAAATTAATGCAGGGACGTTTCGTCCATTATGATCCTTTGCGGGCTATCCGGGAGAATGCACGTGCGAAACGGCAGCAGACGCTCTCCTATGCCGACTATTACAAACGCTACGGCACCACCGAACCCCGTGACGGCTGGCAGATGGCTAACCCGACCGGAAACAAAGTGATCTATGTGAGATAAGAGGTTTAACCAGGGTTTGCTCTCGAGATGCTCTTGAGATACCCTCGAAACGCTCTCGATAACATATTTATAAAACACTGAAAACAA
>Ga0247610_10003841_pt1 | contig 16240 bp, 19 predicted proteins | sample 174DNAGHGhighgp2_FD_193483 | JGI IMG/M metagenome (GOLD analysis project Ga0247610, IMG submission 193483) | Sheep rumen microbial communities from Palmerston North, Manawatu-Wanganui, New Zealand - 1742 DNA GHGhigh gp2 | ecosystem: Host-associated > Mammals > Digestive system > Stomach > Rumen... | reverse complement strand
AAAGAAAAATAGAAAATATAAAAATGCAAAATAGAAAATCAGAAATGCAAAATAGAAAATCAGAAATGCAAAATAGAAAATCGAAAAATTCAAAATAGGAAATCGAAAAATGCAAAATAGAAAATCAAAAATAGAAAATCCAAAAATAAAAATGCATCCCCTATTTGAAAATAGACAACAAAAAAGATGGAACATAGAGTCCATTTAGAAATAGGGGGGGTACATTTTTCAAATATGAAATAGTTCTTATCTGAGATTCTTGCTAACAGTAGAAACAGAAACTCCAAGTCTGTCTGCAATCTCTTTCTGAGTATAGCCAGAAGCTTGCATCGCTTTCATTGTAGATATCTGAGCAGGGGTAAGTCCTTTACTCTGCTTCGGTAAAGCGAGCTCTTTAACACGATCTTTATCCGATGCATCGAGAAGTTGTTTGAGCTTTGTATCATGAATGGCTCCAGCCTGAATGGCTTCCCATTCCTTATCCGAAAAATAAATTTTCGAACTCTTGCCATCCGCGCCTACTCTTAACCTCGCCTCAACCATAGCACGATTACGAAGCTTTCCCATCTTATCTTTTGAAATATCAGGATTGTCCTGCTTCTGCTTTTGAACAATGCTTTCTGCAAGACGATTAGCTTCTCTTTCTTTTGGCTTATTAAGATTAGCGAGATAAAGCTTTGACTCAAGACTCTTAACTTCTGCAGAATATGTTTCAGCAGCTTCTCTATTGTACTGCAGTTTACCCGTAGAATAGATTTCTTTTCTGGCATCATTAGCCATCTGCTTCATCGTGTTAGCATAGTTAGCATACTCAAGCTCGATAGGATGCCTCATAGGGGAAACCAAAGTCATAGCATCATTGGTCTCGGCCATCTGAGTAGATTGCTTAGTCCTCATGACTTCGGTTGTCTTGACCTTGGCTCCTTCTATCTTCTTAGTCTGCCACTTATGAGTTTCCGCATTCCAATACTCAGTTTTCGTATAGTACTCTTCAACACGCTTAGAAGGCTTAACAACCTCTTTGCCTTTCTTGGGATCGAAATATCGCATCTCATCCCAAGACTGTTCTCCTGTGTAAGGATTCACATTAGGATTACCCTTAGTCTTCGTTACCGTTTTCTCTGAGCTTGCTCTTGATACGATGGTAGATGCTCCAACAGACTCATTGCCAGCCTCGTTAGTGTGTTTCATCCATTTCTCTTTAAGCTCTTTGATGTTGTTATCAGCTTCGCTCTTCTTATAGTCAAGATTGTGCTTTTCGGCATCAATTACAACCTGAGCATGCTTAACTGCCTTAGCAATATCCTCTGGTGGAGCTCCCTGAAGAGTCATGTCTGTGATGAGGTTCGAAACCTTACCCATCTCAGTCTGCTTATTCTGCTTGGTCATCTTGCGCATGCCTTCTCTAGCAGGATAAGCCTCTCTTGGATCGAAGCCGACTAAGTCATTCAAATATGGATCCTTAGATGGGTCTTGAGTTTTGATTCTAACTCTATCATTTACAGGTATTACAATAACACTGTCTCCATCAAAGTCTGCTCCGGAAAGCCTGGAAGCAACAGTGCTGTTAATACCAACGGCATCTTGTGAATCGCCCAAAAGCTTCTTTCCATCTGGATGCCTATTATTGACTGTTAGGGTTGGAATCTCAAATATACCCTGATGAGGGTGTCTTATGAGAACTACTTTATCTCCATTGTTATAAGTAGGAGCATAGATTTCATTATCTTTAAGAGTATCAACCGGTAATATAACTTTGGTACTCTGACGAGGAAGCGAAGCAGCTTTAAGATCAACAGCATCCCGATCACAAGCATCTGCAAACTCCTGAAGAAGCATTCGCTTAACAGTCGGGTTTGTATAATTCTTTATCTCATCAAACTGCTCTTGTCTCTGAGCAACGGCAAGATTAAGCTGTTTATGAACAAGCTCTCTAGGCTGTTTAGAAAGAAATTGGGACGAAAGGGTTTTACTCCAATCGTCCCAGTCGCCTTCCTCATTAACACGGTTAATCAATGAGAGGTGTTCATTACCATCTTTATCGGTATACCATCTTTGACCATTACGCTTGATCTCGGCACCGAACGGATTCTCCATAGGAGTTCCATCTTTCTTTCTCTCAATAGGTTTCAGGACAGTGTTGTCTTTTTCACCCATCATTGGGGTGCCTTGATGTTTACTCGTGTTAAATATAACATCAATCCCAGGAGGCATGTCATCCTTATACATCGCCATTCCCTTGAGGTAATGCGTATCGTCTACAAGTATTCTTACTTGAGCGTAATTCTTTTCGCCCAAAGAAATATCCTCAACGCCCCTTCTCAGATAGATTACACCATCTTTCTGAGAACCACCATCTTCAGCATATTCAACTTTTATTCGCTTCGAAGAAAGGCTCGCAGGATATTGAAAGACAGTCTCTTTAGGCATGTTGCTGAGGTCAACCTCATACTTCACGAGGGACTCCTTCTTAACAAGAGGCCTTACTTCGGAAGCATTTTCGAGTTTCTCTGTAGTCCATTCTCCTGTATCAGGATTCTTGTATTCCTTCTTATAAAGGTCTCCCCAATTAGTGCCTTTTGGACAAGCATACATAACATTCGTCTGCTGGTCCTTTACAGTTACTTGTTTCTCACCAATACCGTAAACTCTGTAGCCCTCTGCATCGAGAATATTAAGAGCTTGCTCGAACTTCTCCCTCGAAAGTCGTTTACCGGTAACCGGGTCTTCAAAGTTAAGCTCTGCGCCCTTTCCGACGTCAAGTGCAGCTCCACGAGATTCAATCTGCTTTGCTATGGAATCGGCGACATTACGAGATATAGAAGCCTTAGTCTCATAGTGCTCACTTTTCTTGATGAGATCTCTTACTACTGACTCATTAACACCGAGTCTGTCAGCTATCTCAGTCTGACTGTGACCATCTTCAAGCATCGTTTTTGTAGTTGCTATACGGTACAGAGTCCTTTCGTCTTTAGCTATTGCCTTCCAGGCTACTAGGTCTCCCGTTGACATTTCCATATATTCAGCAATCTCTTTCTGAGATTTACCTTCTTTTGTCAAAGTCTCAACTCTTGAAAGCCAATCGCCGCTATGCTGATAAGGGTTTTCACCCGATCCCCACGGATAGCGTCCAGATCTACGCTTAATACCGTAATGCATTAATATCTCTTCCGCTATGTGGTTCATGATATCAAGCCCTTTCTTTAAGTTCTTTTATTAATTTGTCAAAATATATAATCTTATCCATGATTGGTCCTATGATGGTGGCATCAGGTTGATCTGCGAATATCTCATTACTCTGATAGATTCTTGTTTCAATCTGGATGTCGCCAGGTTTAATTCCGTACTCAAGACAAAAGAGAGCAGCATAAATATAAAGCTGCTCCATATGAGCCGGTGTCGCTCCGGACTTAAAGTCATGAATTCTCAAAAGGTCATGTTTGTTGAATGAGATCGTGTCAGCGGTCCCAAAGCAGTTCTCTGAGTAATATAGAATCTGCTCTGGTACCATTTTGAATCCGATAGCATCATTCACATACATGTTAAGTGTCTTTTCGGACCTTGGGAGCTTCTGTCCAAGTCTTATACAAAATGCAGCAAACTCATGAAGCTCGGTGCCTCTCTGAGCCGCCGTAAAATTTGTATAACTCTGAATCAGCTTATCTGCATCATAGTTAATCCAGTGATACTTACTCGCTCCGAGGAATGCATGCTGTCCTCTTAGGTTCGAATGTGGATTGAAGTCCATCTAATACCTCCTGCTTGTTCTCAGGATATACGAATGAACAGAAAGACATTCCATTAAGCAGCTCCACATAATGATCTTGAAGTGGCCTCTTACTGGCATTTGTCTCCCGTTTACATTCGAGCATTGCCCATTTGTCCTTATAAAGAATGATCAGATCGGGAAAGCCTCTTCTATATGGGTCATGCTTTTCAATAATGCACCCCGGAAACATAGCTTCTATCTCGTCGATCAAATCTTTCTGAAAATCACTCTCTTTTTTCATGGTTCACCTCACAAATAAAAAGAAGGCTGAAAAGCGCCTTTATGGCACATTCTCAGTCTTCTCCTCCTATAAAAGGGTGTGTGAATTTTGCGAATCAAAAAATAAGAGAGATTGTCTATTAGTTAACTTCTTCGTCAGCCACCTCTATCACAATGTCCTCTTTGAGTGACATCAACGCTACGATAGCATCGCCGAGCACCTGAATCAGACCGAGTGTCTCATCCGACACCTTGTCCAGCTCTTCTTTTGTGCTCCCGCCAAGTTCGACGGACAAATCGTCATACATTCTCTTGATGGCGTTACCGCTTCTTTTAGCGTCTTCCACCGTTAGTATCGTCTTTTTCATCCTAAACTCCTCTCTAACTCCTCTCTTAATCGTCCAAAATTCCTAAAAATAGCCAATTTTTACTAAAAATGGCCAAAAATGACAAATGGACGGAAAAAGTGGCCAATTGGCCACTTTCATTTTAAAAGTGGCCACGCTCAACCCCAGTAATTACAAGGGTTTCAGGCTTGCTGGCCACTTTGGCCACTTTTTTTGCCCTATTTATATAAAATTAAATTTTTCTTTTTCCCATTATATGGTTAAAAAAGTGGGCAAAGTGGCCAGAGACCCTCAAAACGTTGAAATTTCAAGGGTTTCAGCTGGCCACTTTTGTTTTTAAAAGTGGCCAATTGGCCACTTTTTTTGGCCAGCGGCCACTTTTCTTAATTTTCACAAACCTCGTCAGCATACATCAAAACGAAGTCTGTATCACTATTGTACGAAAAATATAGCGGTTTCAGCCCCATTTCTTCCGGGAAGTGAGCTACTATGTGATCGTCGTACTCATCATACCGTGCAACCTGCATCGCATACCCAAGGAACAGCTTCGTAAAGCCGGCTCTATGGACACCCACGTAAAGCATCTTTTCAAACTGGTCATCATTAATCATCGTTTCCGCTTTTATCTGTCTGTTCCTCGGCTTCGATTTGAACGGTATCTTCTGTTTCCTCATCTTCATCCTCCTCAGCCCAATAAAATTCATCAAAGAGCGATCTCGAGTCCGTGAATATAATACTGGTAGGCTTGACCTGCTCGACGACACCATCCTCGTACTCCACAAGCGCAAGTATTTGTGTCATATTAGGCGATTTAAGCTCTATCCAGCCATGAAAGATTGCCTTTTTAGGACCGTTCTTGAATGACTTCTTCGAAATATAGCAAGGTCTTAACCCATCGGCACGACTTCTATCAGGCTTTACAAGCTTAACTATCCCCGATTCAAGCCTCGAGATGGACTGCCAAATATACTTGTTGTCGCTCGTATGGTCATCAAGCCTTTTAAGAGACCGTCCTATGTCTCTAAGCTCGTCCACCATCCTGTCCTCTGCTGTTTTCGGCATCTGCAAATATCCTCCCCTCTGCATACTTTCTTATGTTGAAGTTCTGCTTCCGCATCAGAGCTCTCTCAATTGCCATATCAATGTCGCTTCTGGACTTCAGATGGTAGTAGTACAGATCTGTGTAAGGCGTATTCCTACGATCTATCCGTCCCGAAGCTTGTTTCGTCGCACGGTAACTGTAGTTCTGACTGAAAAATATGGTTGTATCGGTCGTTATGCAGTTCCAGCCTTCAGAACCTGCTGTGTATTGAACCAGATATGCCCAAGCCTCACCGCTAGGAACAGGTTCATGCTTATGACCATTCCATTCCCCAAATATCCAGTTCATCTCCTCAAGAAGCGCTCTTAACCCCTCGAGTTCATAGTCGAAGTTGTAAAATATAACAGCCTTCTTCCTCTCAAGAAGTATCTCCCGAACAGCCTCATATCTCGAAGGATCGTCGTTCACAATATGCCTAAGCACATAACACAACTCCCCAGCGTTCTGAATAGGCTCCAGAACGCCGTTATTTGCCCTGTAAGGGTTGAATTGAGTGCGTTTGACCATTTTATACTTCTCTTTGTCAAAGTCCGTAAAAACGTCAATTTTATGCTTTTCTGCAAGGTTTTTGTAATCCATATCTACAAGGATCATTTTCCTGAGTTTTATAAGTTTTCCCTCGTTGAAATATCGCTGGACCTTAGGGAACTTTACTCTTGGAGCATAGATGACATGTTGCTGTACGAAGTCGGTTTTATGACGGTAGAAGCCGTTTGCTATGAACACGGGTACATAATCCATCCAGGTATCACCCGGTGTCGCGCTAAGCAGTATCCATTCGTTCGAACGAGTTATGTGTATGAACGACTTAGACCATTCGCCGTAGCCAACCACTCTCTGCTCATCGAATATGAAGAAAGCGTCCTTTACACCTAGGTACTTCTTTATGTTATTCCACGAGTCGATCGTAACCGTACACGCATAACCACTCTTCTCAGGATCCGTAGACAAATTAAAGGGAGTGAGTTCTTCTTCCCACTCCCCTTTGTCTCTCTTCTGAGCTGTCGTTATTATGTACAAGTCTTTCGGCCATATCATCTTACTGTCTTCTACGCCTAGCATTCCTCCGTTTTGTGTGAAGTAATATGCGAGAGCCGTTCTCGATTTACCCGATCCAACACCACCACAAAGGATGCTCCCGGTCCTAAGGCGTCTGACTGCATCTATCTGGTAATCATCTAGTTTGACCATCTGTCTTGTTTGACCAGCATTCTTGACCGGGCTTATGCATCTCGCGATAGTTTCTCTGGTGCTTCAGAATATCCCTGATCTCTTCAAGGACTTTCCTGTTCTCTCTGATTTCGTCCCTTATTACTACAAGTATGTTTTCCATGGTGTTTCCTCCTATGTCTAAATATAAGCGGGCTGTTTCCTTGTTTTGTTTGATAAGTATATTTTGAAGAAAGGAGCATTCGAGGACATTTGACCAAACCGTCCAGCTCGGCACCCGCTAAATATAACTACATGAACGGGTTGTAATCGAGGTCGTCATCCACCGGTTCTGCAGTGGCGTTCATATATCTACCGTATCTCTCCTCGTATGGGTTAGGTTCTGCAACCGCCCACATTGTGGCAAGGAATGCTTTGATACGCTCTGTTCCGTTGTCATCCCATCTTCTTGGGCTAAGCTCTACAGAGATATCATGCAGGGTAAGGCTGTCGATAGCCGGCATCATCTCTTCAGAATATAAGGTGTCTCTGCCCTTACCTTCCACGATGATGTGTACATCAGGCGGGAAGTTGTTGAATCTTGCTTCTACTGACAGATATACTCTCTGTGTATCGTAGTCATATGCAGCGCCTGGAATATAAGGATGCGAACCCTGTACTCCTTTTTCACTTACTCTGATATTCCATCCTTCTTCGAACATCTGATCACATGCAAGTGCCACATCATCCTGGAACTCAGCTCTGTAATTCTTGAACGCGATGGCGAATGTCATAACACCGCCCTTTTTGTTTACTTCGGTAGGTCTGCCTGAGAGATTTCTGAATATAAGTTCGTTATCCTCAAGTTCTGTGATCATCAGGCATTCTCTTCTTCTCTGCTTGTTATAAACTTTCTGAATCTTCATTGTTTTTCTCCTTCATAAGTTCTTCTTGTCTTTCAATTACCATCTGTGCAAAAGATTTCGACGTCTCCGTACTTTCCGATCTCTGCGCGAGCGTCTTCCACGAGTTTCTCGTAGTAAGACCTATCAATATCAGACTCGCGCCCAAGACCTTTAACCACTTCGGCTTCCTGCCAGAAATATCCCTTGGTACCGGTAGCGGCGTAATACTTTCCGTCTTTTTCACGATATAGCCGTCCTCCACACGTGTCAGGTTTAACTGGGCAGAATAGACCAACTTTACCAACGAATCGTTTCTTTTCTTCCTCATTTTCTCCTCCAAAGTCTAAATACAGCGCCGTGGTAACTGCCTTCGTTTCGCAAAGGTCTGCAAATGTGATTGGCTTTTTGGCAAACAGGGTTTTGAATACATAAGGAATCTGGAATTGCGTTCCTGTCGCAGTCCAAGCTGTTTGCACCTTTTCACCTGTTGACAGCTTGAATTCATGTTCACCATCTGCATATTTGGCAATATAGACGGCGTCGTTGACGAGGCACATACGATCGTACGTAGCTTCGTGCTCAAACGTGTAACCGTACTTTTTACCGAATTCCATAACGAAATCAATGATTTCTTGATCCGCGTCAGGAATCTTGATACTATCAGTCTTAATGTGTGCCACAACATAACCCTTCTCCTGTACTGCATGCTTAAGATCCACCATAAATAAAGCCCCGCGTTTAGCAACGATGTTGTCGATGTTACGGGGGTCTTTGAATGGGTTGTCGAATGATGCTGCTGTTAAACCATACACAGAGTTTATCGCTATCTTAAGCGCCTGAGCAAGGTCTTTCGCCGCTGATTCATCCTCAAGGTATTTGGCTAATTTACCACCCAGCATTTTACGGGCTTTGTCGAATTCGCTGTGCTTAATGCAGATACGTGCGTCACGTATATCCTGGAACCTTCTGGTGTATTCTTTACCAAATAGCTGCTCCTGTATAATACTTGTTGGGTGCATCGAAGCAATGTCGAGAAGCGCGACGTTGTAGTAGATTCCAGGTTCTGCGTATACATAGCCTCCTTCTCCAACGACTTCTCCTCGATATGTTGACTCTCTTTTGTATTTGTCATAAACATACCCCCGAAAATATGGCTTTCCTTTCACGGCATCTCCAAGCTTACGGTAGTTGAATTGATCCTGTGGGTGCCTGTTACCCTCAAATATAATTTTGGTTGTGAGGCTGTTTGTCGTATCGTTGACCGTGCCACCAGCCACGTCTGCTAATATCCTTCTCGCCGTCCAGTCAGCCTTTCTGGCGTTGAATACAGCTTCTGTGGCAATAACATCGTTATCGCAATACTCCGCAACCTCTTCCCACTTCTCTTCAGGCACCGGCTCATCCCAAGGCAGGCCAAGTTCCTTGTGGTGGATGCCGAGCTCTATCTCGAATTTCTTAAGACTCTGCTTCTTGGAGCTGAAGTCATAGACATCCGTATAGCTTATGTTGTAAGCTTCTCTGAAAAATGCATTCTTGTCTCCATTTATGATACGTTGTGACAGGTCATACAGCTGCAGATTGTCGTATCCCAGTATTCTGCCATAGAGAATATGATTGTCGTAGCGCCTGCAGTTGAATCCTACAAGATTGAATTCGAGGAGCTTCTCTATTTGGTCAGGTGTCGGGTTTATCAGTCTTATGACCTTTCTGCCTTCTCCCTCACCCTTATAGTTCACAAGGAACAGATTCGGGAATACCTCGACATCGTAGAATACAAGACTGCCATCATTTGGTGTAATTTTGATTTTTGTTACTTCTGCATCCTCCAAAATATCTTCCTTGTCCGGATAGCAGAACTTCATCTTCGTTACAAGTTTGATACAATAGTCAGCTTGATGAGTACTGCCGGCAGCGAATGCAAATATAGCAGCCTTCATGTCTGTTACATCGTATTCAAGCTTGTCCTCATATGCGTCCTCAAGTATCTTGTATATGAAGTCGATCGAAGGCTTGGTTCCGGGGTGTATCTCTTTCCTGAGATTACGCTCTATCAAGTCTCTGAGAGACTTCTCGCTCTTCAGTTTCTCTTTGTTGATCATCGGTTTTTCTCCCTTCAAAGGAAGACCCGAGTTAATGGTAGCGATCTTAAGACCGTTGCACCTTGTGAGCTTTCGTCTAAGCGAGCTGTTACCAGTGAATACCTTAATCTCGACATTCTCCGAATACAGCCGCTCGAGTTTGGTGCTATCACCTCCGTAAATATAATGAAGGTGAATACCCTTTCCGCTCTTACTTAGTTCTGCATATGTCGGTGGCCACTTACTCGCTGCCTCAAGGTTCTTCTCGAACGACTTCTCCCCATTCTCATCCTGGATATCGAAGTCGATGACGATGTGTTCCTTTGGTAGTTTGACATAGTGCAGTTCAGAAGTGTCGAGATCAGACAAGGTCGTAGTCACTTCACTCCACTTCACTTTAGGCGTTCCTTTGTCGTTGGCATATTGCGCGGGATAGGACGCAGCCTCTTCATCAAATATGGACTTACGCTTATTGAACTGGATCGTACGAGTACTTTCTTCGTTCAAGACGTTATCCTTGGTGATGTCGAATTTGTCGGTCCTAAACCCGGAATATACGTTTCTTAGTCTTTCTCCATTATCAACTGTTACTCTCTCCTTAAAGTCCCAAAAATAATTCTTCAGTTCTTCCTTAAACACCCTCTTCGAAAGAGGATATGGCACCTTTGCTTCGTTGCAATATGTCTGATACATCTCCCAAGCCTGAGCGAGAGTTGTCCTATCGTTCGACTTGAATATAAGAAAGCTGTCAGACACAAAGTTGTAGAAGTCATTCGAGGCGCTCATCATGCTCACAGGAATATAGTCGTCGTATAGCCCCGGATTTGACTCGTACACCTCTTTGCAATGCCATGCGATGGCCCCAAGCTCGAAGTCAATACGCGATACAAGCTGGTTGTATTCTTTCTTGGGCACCTTTTTGCCAGTCGGTGATACGTCTATCAGCCTTCGTAGCAAACCCGACTTAGCATCAGTGATTTTAACCGGCTTGTTGGTACCCATGAATAAGAATGTGCGAAACCTGTTCGTATACTGCGACTTGAACTTCTCATTGACCGTCATAAGTTCGTGAGATACAAGGCTGTTAAGTCTCGTATTATCCTCGATCCGCGACAAATCTCCGTCATGTTGAATCGCAACAAGCGGATTAGACTTGAATGACTCAAGAGCGAATTGAGCATTAGCGCTACCAAGAGCTTTGGCATCGAACGTTGAGTAATATCCATCAAAGAGTTTTTGTATGATGTTGAGAACAGTCGACTTACCGGTTCCTGCTTCACCATACAAGACTATGAATTTCTGAATATCTTTTGAGTCACCATTAATGATCGAGCCAATAGCCCACTCTAGCTTCTGTTTTTCCTCAGGAGAATATAAAACAGAGACCAGTGACTCGTAAGCACTTATATCTCCGTTCTCCAAAGGATAGGTTAAAGTCCTCGTAGCATAAGAATCCTTTCCCACGTTATCATTGGAGAAATATACAACGGAGTCGAGGTCGTGGTAGTTGTCCCGCGATTGTCTTTGACAATACTTATGCCATCTGTCGATGGAGCCGCTATCAGAGTCCCACATATGCAGAACTCGTACTCTTGTTGCATCTCCCGACTCGAGTATTTTAGCTTTATTATTATCTGCATAAGTATCCAGCTCCTTATCTACAAGCCGTATCAGATCCTGTTCATCCGTAGACCAGAACCCGGTATCGGCGTCCCATACTGCATAGAAGTCCCCGCCTCTTATCATGAGGTCCTTAGAACGATTGTTGATAATGAATTTAGGGTAGATCTCAACGACACTTTTTGCCGTTCTTGTCGACACCATGAGAAAATCCAGCATCGTTTACTCCCCCTCCTTCTCTAAAATATAATTCTGATACCAGCACATCTGGTACCATATCTCGACTTGGCGGAGGTCCTCCTTGATTCCCGGAATATAAAAGAGACCGCCGGATCCATTTGGCGAATATCCCCTTTCAAGGAATCGTGCAATCACAGCCCTTACATAGTTTGCATTAAAATGCCTTTCGTACATAGACTCGAGTCCAAGGTTGTTTATCATCATCCAAAACCAACCTTCGCAGTCGATAACTCCGGAGATGTTCTCACATTTGCGCGCCAAAGCGATCATCATCTCAAGAACACTGCATGATCTGGACACCTTGTCTCCGGTAATAGACGCGTACTCATACTGAAGAGCAAGACCATCATCCATTCTGTAAATATCATTCGGTGCGATAGCCGAATCGAACCAGAACGGGATACTATACAGTTCGGAAAGGAGGGAAATATAGGACTTCACATGAGAAGATGTGCATACAAGGTTGACAAGCCAGTCGAAATATGGTCCGTTCATGCTTAATCCTCCTCTGGGTGTACCCCAACTACATCTTCATAATTATCTTTAGCTCTTATCAGCTCGAAATCCATGCGTATCTCTTCGTTCCTAACATAGCCCTCAGAAATATCCCCGTCCAGAATGGCTGACAGCACTTTCCTGCCGACTGTCTGGTCGATGTCAGATATAATATTGTCGGCTGTATCTGTGACATAACCATCAGGCCATACCATAAACGTGTCTTTCATGAATTCATCATCAGCATCGAACTCCTCGAATGTAATCTCGTACGGTAACTTTGTTGTCTTTTGTTCGGGGTTGCTATCGGCATATACAGTTGTATACGGTTTGTTGTAATCTACATAAGCAGGGGTGGTTGAAATATAACCGCTAGTTACAACATCAGGCGTCTCTAATGGCGTTTCTTGCTGGTTCTCAGCACAAGGAAGAGGAGCTGTGCGACCAGACTCCTCCTTATACTTGTCTATCTCGTTTTGTATGTATTCTTCTGATTTAGAACGCATTACAAAATATGTAATGACAGAACCTGCTATTGCACCAGAGACAGCCGCTATGAGCGTACTTAGTCTCATGGCTACCTCCTTATGCGTATTTTCTCATAAGACCCCTGATATCACCCTGACAATTGAAGTTCAGGAGCCATGCCGGTTCATAACCGTTGATTGCATCTGCATTCATGAAGCAAATATCACCATTCGGATCTCTCATTGTCTCCATTAGTCCGAAATCTACGAAGTTGTCACCGTATGGGTTGTCGCCATTCGGGAAATATAACCAGCCGGCAGAACGCTCGAACTCATTATCGGCTCTTGAGAGCTCCATGCCGAGTGCCTTAAGCACTTCATCAAGGAATAAATATCCCGGAGTGTTTGTCGCAGAATCAGACCTTGCGATGATCAAATTCCTAGCCCACTCCTGAGACTGAGACAGGAAATTCTTATTCCAGAATGGATCGTTGTCGTCGAATTCGCAGGATGAACCATTGTCCCAAATATAAGTGTAAGCACCCATCAGGAATGGGTTCTTTGAGACATTGTCTGCCGGTATATACTTGGTGTTCTTCGTTTGCTTATGGACTTTGCCTTCTTCATCGATCGTCTCGACACTTACCTTCTTCTGCTCAACGCCAAGAGCGAAGTCACGGTCAGCTTCTTCACCATATTTATCGGCAACTCTCTTGCGATATGCCTTGTATGCTTCGCTGACTACTGCGAGTGCTGCAGATGCGCTCATGCTGTTAGCTCTGTGGTCAGCGTTCGAGCTGAACATAAGTGCGAATCCGAGAATATAAAGGGCTAGATCGAATGCATATCTCTTAGCGAGTCCTGCTGTGAGCCATCCGGCCATTATAGTCCTGTCTCTCTTCTCATCCTTAGCAGAGTATTCGTCAGGGCATTTCTCTCTTGCTTCTTCGATGAGCGCGCATTTCTCGTTGTATGTATTAAGGACGTCCTCTGCCTTGAGTGTGTCCTTCATCAGGCTGCCTGTTGCGCAGACAGCAATCATTGCTCCGGCTCCCATCTTGATCTCAGGATAGTAAGCCTTTACAAAATATAAGAACTTGTTCATTTGGTTTCCTCCTAGTCTAAAGGTCTTGGTTTAGGCATTTGTAAAATATAACTACCGTCTCTGTTGTCACGTATTATTCTTGCCTGGGATATGTCATACCATCCCCAGTTGAACGAAGTAACAGGAGGCGTCTTACTTGACAGATCGTAAATATCAGCAACCTTGACGAATGGGTAACGTTCTCTAAGTACTCTGAGCTCTGAGAGTACTTCATCTGCCTTCATTCTCGTCTTGAAGCGATATATGTTATCCTCGTCATCCTGGTTTGCTGGCTTTTGGTAATAGCTTGAATATGAATTGCTCTTTGTGATGGAGCTGTAATTAGTCCTCGAACCGCTTGGCATGTAGCGTCTTCCAAATATTATCGCAAGTGCACTTTGCAATATGTTGTATACGCCATCCGTCACACTTGGCAGCACTACATCATAGAGAATATCGTGCTTGGCCGTCTCGAAGTCATTAGTTATAACCGAATCAATTATCCTTCTGACAACAGATGGCTTATCGACTATCATGTCTTCAGCATCGAGTATCGGTTTCGGCCGTTCTCTTACCGGCTGAATATCGTTTGACTGCTGTCCATCACCCAAAGAACTCCTGAATTTATGTGAATTGTTAGGTATATCATTCATGAGTCTTCTCCTCAAAAAATAAAAAGGGAGCCTGTTTCCAAGCTCCCTCTCCGTGGTTCGACGATTACTCCTCAGTTACTTCAACTGCAGGATTAACTTCGACTTTTTTCTTGCTCTGAATCTTCTCCTTCACGATGTCGACGAGCTTTACTACTCCCTTCTCGAGTTCCTTAGCGGTCAGGAATGCTGCCGCTCCAAGGAATCCGCCGAGTGCTGTTGCTGCCATCGACTTTCCGCTCTCAGTGTTAAGCTTCTCTACAAGATTCATGTTCTTCATTTGTTTTTCCTCCTTGTTTATTAAAATATGAAGATTGTATCGTCTCTATTATAGGCTCTGTAATTCTTGCGAATTCAGTAGTCCAGGAAATCCCTATTCGCAAATGTCATAGGGCTGTAATATATAACTGTGCAGTTGCGATCGTCGTCGATAGGTGCCCAGTGGTAATCAATGCGCATAAGTCCGCTTGCCTGCGAGAATATCCACGCTTTACCTATGTCGATTATTGGCAGACCCAGCATGTCATACCAGTCATTCAGGTCAAGTGCGCCATCACCTGTGGTTGCCATGTCATTAAGCGTATCGTTGAACGCTGTCTTGCAGCTGTCTACCCACTCTTTGCTTGCATAGAAATATCTACCTGATGCAGAATCTCGGAATAATGAGTGGCCGTGACCCGTTTCGATGATCACAGCCTTGTCGATAGGATCTGATGCGATCTCGCGTTCAGCCATCTTGTGCCTTACTTCCTCTTCCTTCTTAGGAGTGAGTACAGCCTTGGCTGCTTCCTCGTAATCCTGCTTTGCTTTATTGGTGATAGAATATATCGTGAGGGCATTCGAGAGTTTGTTCAGCATATCCTTATGGCTGCCAATGCTGAAGAATGTGCCGAGTCCGAACAGCAGAAGTACCGGCCAATATGTCTCAGCATAAGCCAGCAGAATATCAGTCTTAGTTGTCACGTCGGTCTCCGTTCTCCTTTCGGGATCGTTCGCATCGGTGACAATCTGTACCTTCCTATGCTTCTCCAGAATATCCTCCGCTTTAAGCGTTCTGCTCCTGCAGACGACAATCGCACCGGCAAAGCTCAATATCCCTGCCGCCAGTGCGAGTTCGGAGCGGTTTTTGTTTGCCGCATCCTTTACCGTGTTAAATAATTCCATGGTTTTTCTCCTTCCTTTCTATAAAAATACAGGAACCCTCAATATTGAGTGTCCCTGTATTCATATCAAAATTCATAAGTTTCGAAGTCATTTACTTCAAATATGTTTTCCTCCGGTTCCGTCATCTGATCCTTCATTTCGCAAATATCATCCATCATTTTATCTTTTCCCCACTTAGCGATTCCTGTTCCCGCTATTATGAGTCCAAGATCAAATGCTAATTTTGCTCCAAATGGCCACATGTCTTTCCTCCTTATTAAAAATATCCAAGTTTTAACTTCCTATTATAAGGAGTGTCAATTTTGCGGAGAAAGAAAAAAGGCGCTATTACTGCGCCTCTTCCTCTTTAAACAGTTTGTCCTGTAGTTCCTTTGCCTCCTGCATCTTGTCCATCAGTTTTTCGGTTGCTTCAAGTCGTTTTTCAATTCCTTTCTCATATAGTTTTACTGCTCCACAGATACCAGCGCCTTCAATCGCTAGTATTCCGAGAAGTGATACTACTAATCCGATCCAGTCTTTCTTTGTCATTGTTTTGTCCTCCGTTTGATTATTAAGTTGTGTGGGCTTATTCCCTATTATAAGAAGTGTGAAATTTGCGAAATATAAAAGAGGATCAATTGATCCTCATTCATCAAACAGTGGACAAGATGTTGTGCACCTTGGATAATCTCCTCCGCAAGCTCTGCATCCGGGTGGAATATAATCTTCGTCGTACTCATCGTCATCGATGTAGTCTTCTTCATGTAGTTCGTCGTCCATGTCTCGTACCTCCCGGTTTGCAGTATAGCATAAGGGAAGAGCGCTTGTAAATTGGGCGCCCTTCCCTTACAGAATATCACCATCTGTTGGTGTCATTCATGCTGTTTCTCGCTCCAAGAGTCTTGATTACTCCGTCTTTCTCGAAGAGCATATACCTATGGTTCCAGAATCCTTTGAATACCATTCTGCTTG
>Ga0247610_10003840_pt1 | contig 16242 bp, 25 predicted proteins | sample 174DNAGHGhighgp2_FD_193483 | JGI IMG/M metagenome (GOLD analysis project Ga0247610, IMG submission 193483) | Sheep rumen microbial communities from Palmerston North, Manawatu-Wanganui, New Zealand - 1742 DNA GHGhigh gp2 | ecosystem: Host-associated > Mammals > Digestive system > Stomach > Rumen... | reverse complement strand
TCTTATCTTCTTTATTTCTTATGATGTGGTCAGTTGGCTGGTCACTTGGTTGGTCGGTTGGCTGGTCATTCTGCTGGTCGTTTTTTTGTTCGGTCGGTTGGTAATCTGCATATTTACAGATAGTTATGATGCTATATCTGTTGGTCGTTTTTATCGAAATTTCGCCCGATTTTTCAAGACGAGACAAGCATGTCCTGATAGTCCTTTCTGATATGCCAGTTTCAGCACTCAATTTCTGCCTACCTATCACCACTTGACCACGCTGCACACTCATCCCCTGCCACGTCTTATCGACTGGCGAAGCCTTGATGAGCAGATGCAGGAAAAGATGAACCATTTCGGAATGATTATACCACTCCCATTCGGTTATCTTTCGATATATTTTTAGCCACCCGTCACTCATACTCTATTTCTCATTCAGATAATTGTTCACCTCATCCCTAAACTGATCGAGACTTTTGCAGACAACATACTTGTTGCCATACTTCTCGCAGTTCTTCTGCCACTCCTTCTGCTCAGGCCGTTGGTAGCTGCCGGGCTTCTTCATTTCGATGTAGAGGGCATGGTATCTGCCCCTCGGTATGCAGAGACAGAGGTCAGCAACACCCTTAACGATACCCTCACGCTTCATCCTGGCACCCATAGCACCTAATCGTATGCCCTCATTGGGGATATGAAAAAGCATACCCTCCTGTGCGAATACAGGGTACTGAATGGCAAACCATTTGAGGCATGACTGCTGAATCTCACTCTCGTTCATGCCTAACCCTTTAGCGACATGGGCCGGCACACTTTTCTTGTCAAGCCCTTTTGTGATAGCGTCCAACAGACGCTTATTAAAACTGTCTCTTGCCATAATCAGAAGTAAGTGTTAGTGAGTTGTTTCCACTGAGAGTTTACCCAGCCCCACATCGCATACATGCCGGGCTTTGGCTCATAGAGCCGCAGGTGTTCAACTTTGCCGAACCGCTCCACATTACCACCAAGGTCAACTATCCAACCGTCCTTTTCTGGGAATGGACGGATTGCACGACCGACTATTTGGTACCACTGAGCCAAGCTGTTTGTTGGTCGAGCCATGACGATAGTATCAAGTTCTGGGTAGTCAAATCCAGTTGTCAACACTCCTACGTTGGTAAGAGCCTTGATTTCGCCCGCTCTAAAGGCACGTATGAGCCGCGTACGCTCTTCATCGGGGGTGTTACCAGTAATCATACTACACTCAGGAACAGCGCGGCATAGCGCCTCACTTTCTTCGATGAAGCGAGTGAAGATGAGAATACCCTTTCGTGGCTTTCCGTTCTTTGGTTTGAGCAGTCGGCGCACAATCTGGGCAAGTTGTACCGTAAGTCCACACCGTTCATTCTCGGCTTGTAGTGACCTCTCATCATAATCTCGGCCAGTGATATTCATGCGTACCCTCGATGCGTCAATGACATTCATGGAGAAGTAACGGAGATTAGCCAAGTACCCCTGCGCCAGCAATTCGTCTATGCCAATGCTATACAACACTTTGTTGAATATTCGCGGCTTCGTGCGAGTAAGGAATTTCAGGATGCACTTATTCTTCATTTCCACTCCTGGGTTAGGGTAGCCAAGTTCGTTGAAATAATCTTCCTCCTTATAGCTACCATTAGGCTTGAACTCTCCTTTTACCTCTATGCCTTGCGCAGTATAGAGGCGATAAGGGGTAGCAGTCAATCCCAATACCTTGCGCGGAATCTTCTCTATGAAGGTTTTATACCTGCCTTCTGCAGCATTCACGTTGTGGCACTCGTCGATAATCACAGCAGAGAAATCGTCGAACAGCTCCATGTGGTTAGCCACACTGCCAATGGTGGCAAAGGTTATCTGCCCGACTTTCTTCTGTTTTAGCGATGCAGAATAGATGCTCGCATCAATGCCATAGCTGGCCAGCTTGCCATAGTTCTGCTCCAGCAACTCAGCGCTGGGCTGCAGAACCATGACATTGCCGTCCAACTGACGAGCGACATCTGCAATCAGCAATGACTTTCCAGCACCCGTAGGGGCTACGATGATACCATTGCCTTTTGCCTTTGAGCGGAAGAATTTTACCGCTGTGTCACTCGCCACCTGTTGATAGGGACGTAGGACAAATTTACTCACCTGCTGCTTTCATTTTGCCGTCGGGCTCATCTGATACAGAAGAAGCCTTTTTGTACTCGAACACGTCCCAGAACTTCGTCTCACTGACAGACAGGATGACATAATCAATCATCGTACCGCCCATCACCTCGTCAATGTTCTTCACAGCAGCGTTGAGAGTGCCGGCCTGAACGAGGTAGGTGACATTGCTGCGTTTCTCCTTCTCGCTCTTTTCGTCAAAAGAGATAAAGGCAAGCCTTGCCTGATACCATTTGTCATCACTGGGATTGTCGGAGAAGAAAATCTCCTTAAACGGAGCCGGGACAATGCTCTTTACTTCAAACTCGCCACTAACGAATGAGGACATTTCCTCAGTGATTCTTTCTTCGGCTTCTGTGTGGCTAAGAGCGTCAACCACATAGTCCTCAGAAACCTTCTTTAACATTCCGTCCTCTTGCATCTTCTCGAAGCGGACTTTGGTCTTAAACCATTCAGCTGTTCTTGATCTCATAATTCTTAAAATTTTTGTGAATAACTAATTGTTCATTTGAACTTAAATTCTTCTATAAACTCACTGTATAACTCGCTATCATCAGGCAGTGGCAGGGTGACACCCCACTCCGTCATTGCATCGGCCTGTATCTGATTCATAAAGTGGCGCATGGCCTCCGTACTGAGCTTGCTGGTGCCTGTCCCTGGTGGTAGGAACTTTTTGCAGTAATAGTCATGCCACTCGTTGCGAGTGCTCCCTGACCAGTACTCCAATTCCGTCATCCACATCCAAAAGAGTTTGTTCTGCGAGAGACTGCGGACATATCCCACCTTCTCGAACACGATACGGTACTTGCCGTAAGGCAGTTCGTCGATCGTCTCAACAAGGGAATGGCTGAGCCTTGCCCCTCGCAGAGCACTCTTTTCCAATGTTACCACTCTACCCATAGATTAGAATGGCAGGTCATCGTCATTCTGCGGCTCTTGGTCAGCAAGAGGAGCGTCAATGGTAGCGGCCTGATTACTACTTGGAATGGCCACGCTCTTGAAGTTTCCGAGAAAGACCTTGTTTCTCGTCTCCAGTTCTGCAGGAGTGTGGTTGTTTATCCACTCCTTGCTTGTAGCAAGTTTAGCATGGCACACGTTTCCCCACTGGTCAGGTTCGCGTTTCTCCATTATCTCGATGCCCAGGGCATAGAGTTTAGATAGGTACACTTCTCCCTGCTGAGTAGTCTTTTCCTCAACCTTGATGAAGATATCGTTTTCATCAATGGGAATGACCACGCATTTCTTTACTGCACCACTCTTGCCTTTGACGCTCATGATGCCTGCTCCCTCCAATCGTGCAAGATTGAGAGAGCCAACTAATTTACTATTATCTGCCATATTTTCTGATTAAGAGGTTACACCTTATTATATAATAGTAAAACCGATGTCGTGCTGCGTCATGTAGGTTTCAAGCGCAGCTAACGCTTCCTCGGTGGCCACTATTTCATATCGGCGGGTAAGAGGCACGGCAACTTCCTGTTTGGCGGTTTCAGATGCCTGGCCGAGTACATCAGCAAAAGCATCAGCAGCGTCTCGCTCGGCATTGTCTATACCATGGGAACCATTATTAGCTGGAGCTTCATTTTTGGTCTCATGGGCAACCACTTGTGCGTCTGAAGGTGCAGAGGATTGAGCAGGAGCCATACTTTGCCCTTCCTTGGCTTTTGCCTCGCGCTGTTCCTTCAGCTGGTTGGCATAGCGCACCGTCTCTTGCAGATTCAGGTTTTCCTTATATCTGACTACCAACACGTCGAAGTCCTCTGCAAACGATTTCAGCGTCTCTATGTCAGCTGCAATAGATTCCATCTTCGCCCTGATCTCCGTCTCGATAGACTTCATAGAGGTTGATTTGTTCAGCCACTTGTCACTCCATATCTTCTGAAGGGGAATACCGACATCGCCCCAACCGAGGCTGTCGGCAGTTTTCTCTACTGCTTCACGCTTCATGTTCTTTGAACGTTCCTCGTCAGCTTTGATGACAGTATCAATCTTTCCTACGGCCTCCTTGATGAGTGTGACGGTTTCAGCGACAATCCCTTTGAACTCGCCAAAGGGAGCCATAAACTCCTTCTCGAACTCGATGCGCTTGTCATTGAGTGACTTTGCCGCTTTGTTCAACAGGGCCTTGTCTGCCTTTGCCTTTGCCACATCGTCAGTGGAGTAGTTGGCTATGTCGTACTTTGGAAGTGCCGACTTTACCAATTCACGTATCTGCTTTGCATTGGTGGCAAGGCTTCCGATATTTTTCTCATTCACGACCAATTCTAATTGACTGGCCTGCAGCTCTACTATTGGAGCTGGTGCATTATTCTCGTTCATGCTGCTAAATTAAAGATTTTCTTGTCTGTAATAAGTTCCCGATTCTGTTGCAAGAATCTGATGAAGTCCTCACAATGCTGAGTAAGCTTTGGAACATCACGCTCAGGAACGAAAGAATAGCTTTCGGTATAGGTGTTATAGTCGCTCTTTCCGAACTCCACAACGTTATACTCGAAGTCAAAGACTTTACTGCCGTTCTCCATCATAGCATAAGGATAGACGATATGCTGCCAATGATTCTTGAAATCGCCGACAGAATACCTTCCTGTTGTCTTTAGGTCGCAAATCAGGAATGGGAGAACATAGTCGATGAAGCCGTACACCAGTACGTCACCGAACATCGTAGGAAGAACAGCCTGAACATACTGCTGTGTCAACGCGCCCTTGTAATAGTCCGACACCTCACGAACTAACGGCATCGGGAAACAGAAGGTACGATTGTTATAGGTAGCGTTCAGTGCTGCAACCATTCCGTTGTTAAGCAGCTTCTCAACCTTCACCTTGTCAGTGCCCCGATTTTCCACCATGCAATCAATGACCTCGTTGAATGCCGTACCACGGTCAACGGCCTCATTCTCATAGTGGACGCGGTTTATCCTGTCAATGAGAGATTGGAACTGCTGCTTCCGAAACTCCTCCGGGGTATGCGGTGGAGTTTCGGAGTAGCCCCAATATTTCTCCCAGATAATATCACTGTCGAGATATTGCTGGAAAGCGTCTAACAGGCTTGCATAGAATCTGAACCTAAGCTGCATCTTCGTACTGCTTTGTTTCCTTGTTATATACCAGCCCCAGGGTCTTGACCTTCTTGGCGAAGATGTCCCTTGCATACATGAGTACAGAGTTACCCATGTCCTTATAGTCACCGATATGAGCGAGAAAATGGTTAGCTCCGTTGGCATCGGTCATGCTTTCCACAGACTCCTTGATTTCTTCCAGCACACGGTTGAACTCAGCCTGTGCCTGCTCCTTTACAGCAATCATGCCCTGATACTTGGCAATGATGCTCTTCTCGATGAAGTCATTCTTGGCAGTGGGCTGACCATTCTTGTCAAGAATGTTGTTGATGAACATCACGCCTGGCAGCTGACAGGTATTCTTTCCGTCATTACGGCTGGTCGGGTCAAAGGTGATAGAGCGCTTCTGCACTCCGTTCTCGTTCTTCATTTCGAGATAGCCCAGCAGGTCAAGCTCTGTGACGATGCTGTTATACGACTTCTCGCGCAGGGCAGGCACAAACACCGTATCGTCACCTTCCTTGCGGGTGTCACGATGGGCCACAAAGATAATGTGCTTGTTCAATCCGGAAAGAGCATTTACGAACCACTTGAAGTCGCTGTTGATAACACCCCAATCCTGAACTCGCGGGTTACGTCCACCGCAGCGATAGGCAATGATGAAGTCCATCATCTTACCGATAGTATCTACCACGATAGTCTCAAACGGAGCAAGCTCACCTGCTTCTGTTGTCAGCAGCGTCATCACTTCCTGCCAGTTGGTAATCTGTACGATACCGACTTCTGCCAGGTGTGCGTTATTCACACGCTTAACACCGTTGTCGAAGTCAAGCAGCAGAGGGCTTGGTGCAGAGAGGGCGAGGGTCGTCTTACCCATACCGGCCTGACCGTAAACCATCATCTTCACATTTCGCTGAATAGCGATTTCGTTACTTTTCTTGATAAGTCCCATAATTAAAACCGTTAAAATGTTAAACTTAAATTGTTTATTTGATAAACTTAACTAAATCTCTTGTTTTCTACCATTTCAGGCTTGCATTTTGCCAAATCTGGTGCTTTCAGAGGGTGCATGAAACGCTTTTAAGAAAGTTTAACGATGCGCCGCCAGCGGCTTGATATTGCTTAGAATATCACAAGCCACAAACTGCCATTTCGTGTTTGTTGCACCAAACGGCTTGTCAAAGCGCACCTTGTTTTCCTGCATCAAACGCTCCAGCCTTTTCTTGCCACCTACGAGCTTAACGGCTATGGCCCAGGAAAAGGTCATATCCTTTGTTCGTTCCAGAATGGACTCGTATTTCTGTGCCATGATGGCTGTCCTACTCACATTCTCCATAGGGGTCTCTTGCTTTGATTTCGATTTCCACCCTGCGGCCACGCCTGAACTCTTTCTTATCCACTACTGCTATATGGAACAGCAAGAGGAACATAAGGAGAGCGGCAAGTCCACGCTTTCTGATCTCTGCGGCATTGTATTCCTTTCCGACAAACAGCGAAACCATGTAGAGAACCAGCTCATGCGTTGTAGCAATGGAAAGCTTCTTGTAGATGTGCTTCTTGTGTGTGCGTACCGTCCAAATCGGCTTGTCAAGTTGCTCGGCAATTTCTTTGTCTGTCAATCCGTGGCAATATTGCTCTGCCACCAAGGTTTCCATGTCGCTGAGACTTTTCATCAGTGGAGTCGTTCAACCGCTACCTTATACTCACTCAGTCTGTCAGACCACTTGGCATCCCACTGCTGACGTGCCATTTCCTTCTTCAGCTTGCTGATGCTGGCAATGACAGAGCTACGCTGCTCAATGGGGAAAGTGACCACACCGCCAACGTTCAGTTTGCGGAGTTCACCAAGAATAGGTTTCTTCTGTACTTCCATACTTCTTTTTCTTTTAATGTTCATAATGCCCCCATAAGGGGGAGTTTCCGAACGCCCTAAGACTTATGATTAGCTATCATAGTCATTTTGTTATTTTTAGGTACGTATCAAATTTGCACAGGAACGGCAAAAATTGTATCTTTGCAGTTGTAATTGTATTTTGATGGTGCAAAGATAGGAAAAAATTATCATATTCACAAATTTTTCCTTGAATTTTTTGCAAAAAAGTTTAGTGGCCGCAAATAAGCCCGTGAGGGTCAGCGGTCAGCGGTTATTCACATTATTATATATATAGCGTATGAAACAGAGCGAGTATGCTGAGAACAATGTCGATGCAAGGACTATCATCGCAAACGTTCTCGAAACATTAGGAATGAATGCTCCGGCATTCTCTACGGCGACGGGTATAGCATACCAGCGTATCTATGACCTGCAGCGTGGGCGCACTAAGAAGTTCAACCCAGGAGTGGTGAACATGATTATTGCAGCCTTCCCGCAGATACGCAAGGAGTATCTTTACACTGGCGACGGTCCTGTGCTCAACACCGACGTGCCTGCTGATCTCATCGGCAATCCTGTCGGCAAAGACGGCAGCGCAATTCTGGAGCGAGCCTTGAAGCTTCAGGAGGACTTGATGGCTAAGGCTGAGCGTCTTTCCGAAAAAGAGGAACAGCTACATCAAAAAGAAATCGAACTGCTCAAACGCGAGCATGAAGTAGAGCTTATGCGTGCCAAACTTCACCTCGCCCTCGGCAGCGAGTCTCTTGAAAAGAAAACTGTATGATTATCGACCTTCAAACAGGACTGAGGCTGCAATGAGCGACAAAGTAAGAGAATGCTGTTCCGGGTGGTACGAAGGAAAGTGTCGCCTGTCTGAATCCGTGCAAGGGTGGGGGTGCAGGCTTATGGTCTGCGTTCCTGATGCCATGCCCAATAACGAGCATGACAAAAAGGTGCTTTTCCATCACGTCTATTCCTTTGCCCAGGAAAACGGAATTTTGGAGTGCCCACACTACCGCGAGGCTATCATTGATGAGGTCATCGACACACCTGCAAGACTGCTCGAAATGGTAGTTGTGAAAAGCCCCTTACGAACCGATTTATTGTCGGTGAAAAACGAATAAATTTATAACGAATTGAAAACTAATAAGATACAAAGATATGAGTAACTTAGTAGCTAAAGTGAGGGCGGAGAAATGCTAAACTCCCTAATTGTGGCGAAAGTGCCATAAATAAAGGGATGCAGGCAAACGTCAGCCGTAGAAACTTATCAAAAAACAGTTGTCGGACTGTTGTCGGAAGCCCATTTTTGCCACATAGACGAACCGTTTTGTTGTCGGAAGAATTTAACTCTTATTAAGGAATGAAGCTAAAGCCAACGATACTACCAGCGAAAGTGCTGCAGGACGGCACTCACCGCATTCGCATAGCGATGTCACACCGTGGCACCACTCGTTACTTCCAAACTCGCTTCATTATCCCATCAAAGTCTAACCTTCTCGGTGGTCAGGTCATTGGAATACCTAATGCCTCTTACATCAACCAGCAACTTCTCAAGCAGATGTCGGAGATATACCAGGCTTTCGACAAACTGGAGGACACAGATTACATGACTTGCTCCCAGCTGCTCACCATGATAGAGGAAACCATCAAAGGGAACAAACCTATTACTCTGCATGAAGCCTTCGACCTCTACAGACAGAACAAGCTACGCTCAACGTCTGACTCTACAATCAGAATACTCGACACGGCCATTGCAGCTATTGAGCCATTTTTCCCAGAGGACTATGCTCTGAAACGGTTGGATGCCATGAAGCTTTTTGAACTGCGCGACTACCTGGCAAAGAAGAAAAAGCTGAACTCCACCACTCAGCTCATGTACCTTGGCTATCTGCGTGGTGCTGTCGCCTTTGCCGTGCGCCATAAAAAGGTGCAGTATGATGTAATGCCTTTCAGAGACTTTGAAATGCCAAAGAACAAAATCCGTGACGTGTCCCTATCTATTGAGCAGCTACGAGCCATTCGTGATGCAGAGTTTGAAGGTCAGTACAAAGAGCAGATGACTTTCTCGCGTGACCTCTTTATGCTGTCTTTCTACCTATGCGGAATGAACCTTGTCGATATTCTCCGGCTCGATTTGAGCAAGGATAGTGTGCGCTTCCTTCGCCAAAAGACAGCCAGCAGAAGGTCTGAGGACAAATCTACGGAGTTTACTATTCAGCCGGAAGCGCGTGTTCTCATTGACAAACTTATAAAAGACGGCCAGATTATATATAAAAAGAGGTGGAGGACGTACTACTCACTCACCCGGACACTCAACAGGCACCTGAAGCATGTAGCTGAAGCCTGTAAGATAGATCGTCGGCTTATCTACTACTCAGCCCGTAAGACATTTGCCCAGCTTTCCAACGAACTGATGATAAAGGATTCCATCATAGAGTATTGCATCGGCGACTCTATCTCTATGGCCAGCCGAACCATAGGCAACTATATCCATATAAACAAACGGATGGCCGATGCAGCCATCCGCAAAGTGTTCGATGCCGTTGCGTCCAATAAGAGCATGGACGAGCTGGTTGAGGAAAGTGGTCTATAGTACCAGGAGTGCAGCGGCAAAGCAGATAGCCAACGCAATCAGGACTAACCACCATTTTCTTCGCTTCTTTCTAAGCCTCATTTCTTCTTGCGAATAAGCGTCTACTGCCCTTCCCAATTCTGCCATGCTTTCGGCAGCTTTATTGAATGAGGATGCAGATATTGAAAACGCCTTGCCTAATTTTGACAAGCTCTCGACCGACTGGCTAAAATCAACTGTTGTATTCATTTCTCTACCAATTCACTTGCTTTTTTGGTTACTATATATAAAGAGGTGGTGCAGGGGTTTGCTTTTAAGTCTGCCTTATCCTGCATTTGCGATAGCCGACTGGCACTATCTTTCAATACACCACCTCTATTTTTCAATCATAATACTTCACCTCTGCCCCGTTGTCTATCCGGGCCTGCAGATACTTTTTATACTCCTCCTCGGTGTCGCAGGTGACAGAATCCACATAGTCGTATGGAGAGTATTTCTCCTGCTGCTCCAAGATGTTGTCTATCTCCGACCTTTTCTGCTGGCCGTAGGCAGCAACATGGACGGTGCCGCCCTCATCCCATTCTTCAGTGAAGAACCATTTATGCCTTCTGCTCATAGTCACTCACACCCATATTTGTCACACCACTCTTGCTTATCCTTATAGAACTCAGAGAGGGCAGCGTCCCATGCAGCCTGCTCGATGCGGTTGAAACATGGTTCCACCGAATAGCCATTCTCGCAGATTCTCACATTGTGCATAGCACGGAGAAAGTACAGAGGCATTTCTTTCCTGGCACGGTCTATCAGCTGACCTTTGGTGACACAGGCCACGCAATCGCTAATCTGACTCCTGAAGTGAAGTGTCTTGTTCTCAGGAATGTCTTTCAGAGTGTTCTCAATGTTCTTCCTGTAACTCTCATGGAAGAAAGGCAGTCCATCGGTTTTCGCTCCGAACTTCACATTATCGAAATCTCCGTCATCAAGGACAATCTCGCTCTTGCGGTACATTTCGTTTACCTTAGCCTCGGCATTTCCTTGACTCCATGCCTCGACCTCTACCACCCTTTTCAGGGTCTCTACAATCTCTACTTGATACTTCTGATTCATAACTCTTTTCTTTATAGGTCCAACGTATATCCTTTTGCAGTCAGGGCAATAGCCACCTCTTTAGGCAGCTCAAAGCAACCATCATAGTCAATGACTGTGCAGCCATCTACAACGTAGCCGCCACTTATATAGGTGTCCTCATCGTCGCCTTTCTGGTACTCCCATGTTCCTTCACCGGGAGTGATGCAAACCCAGGCACCATTATCAAAGGTGTACTCATGACCACCTTGCTCGTTCACTTTCTCAACTACTTTCATACTGATCCTCCTTCCCTTACCATGTTGTCCCAATCCAAGGGTTTCTTCCACTGTTGATTTCGTCGAGTATCTTCTTCTCGATATACTCTTCGGTTTCCTTTGCTTGTTTGGGAGAGTAATACTTCTCCAGTTCCTCTCGTGGAGCCACCAGCAACATCATCATGCGGTGGTTGTCGATTGCCGGGTTCCAGTTGGCACCACTCAGCCAATTCAAATCGTGTACTTCGGTGTTCAAGACTACATAGTCCAGGCATTTGCTTGGCTTCTGATATTCCAGCTCGGTCCTTCCTAAGTTATACCACTGCCAAATGCAGTTTATCGGGGTGCTGTGATAAACCATGCGCTTGTAGTGTGAATGAACTTCCTGAACTTCGCCCTCCATGAAAGCAAGACGAGTGCAAGATTCAGGCTTGATGCCTAATTTCTGTAAATACTCATGTACGGTCATATCTTTTCCTCCTATTCTTTAGTACATCTTCTGAACGTGGGTCTTATTTCCCCAGCTGTTGATGTAGGTAAACCATTTCTCTCTCGGCTCACATGCCAGAGGAAAACTATTCTTTCTGTTCTCGTAGAAGGCATCGGCATCCTCCTTGGTGCTGAAACGCTTGTTTTCAGTTTTCATTGACGACCAGTTGAAAATCTTAATGATAAACATAGCTGCCTCCTTTCTTAGAAATCAATCTTCTCAAATCCGTAATTGTCAACGTAGTAAGCGGTGCCATCGAGAACTATCACGTCCGATACTGAGAGGCTGTGACCAGTATAGCCTTCCGGCTTTCGGCCCTGGAACTTTACAAAGAGTGTATCGAGCGTATCTTCAACTGACTCTTCTTCCTCGACCTGTCCCTCATAGACCTTGGTGTAGAGGTCACTGTCGAGCTTGCATAAATCACCTTCCATCGTGCAAAGGTTGTTCTCCTTTACAAAGTCAAGACAGGAAAACTTGATGTGGCGGGCATTAGGTGCATCGCTCTCAATCTGATAAATCGAATACTGTCTCATGTTCTTTAAGTTTTGAAGTTTATATCTTATTTACACTACAAAGGTACAAACAATTTATCAAATACGCAAATTTTACAGCTTGTTTTTTCGGAAAAATGCAAAGAAAAAGCGGGAGGTAAAATCCTCCCATCTTTTCCTGGTACTAAGCATCCTCCAGCTTTGCAATTCTCCACTTCGGCTCATCTTTGATGGCGTTCTGGTCACGGTTGATGGGCTGCAGTGTCAGCCCTTGCTTTGACAGCTCATTGAGCAATTCAGGTGTCGGTTGCATCATAGCTACGTCCTCCATCGTTACTTGGCAAGCAGAGCAAGCAGGAGAGAGCGATCTTTTTCACTCGTCTCATATCCTCGATTCAGCTTACGGATAATATACTCTTTCTCGCCTATCAACTCAATAGCCTTGGCTCTCAGGGTATCGTCGTCAGTCTCGTAGGACTGAACCAGGAGCCAGTCGGCCATGTCGCTGACAAACTTCTGGTGAGCGGCCTTCTCTTCCTGAAAGCGTTTCTCCGCTCTATCCAAAGCATTCTCATAGCTCTTGATGTTCTTGTCAAGCTCATTGATATGCTCTCGCATTCCGTTGACAAGGCCATTGGGCTTCTTGTTGTTTTCCAACCACAGCTTGCAGAACTCATCTTTATCCATGTTATCGCAAGCCATATACATTCTCTCGATAGTTGCATACTCAGCAGGTGTGACCTGCAAACCCGTCCGAATCTCAAACTCTTTCTGTAACATAGTCTCTAAATTTTGAAGTTGTTTATCTTATTTGACATTACAAAGGTAGGCATATTTTATCAAATGCGCAAATTTACGAACTTTTATTTACTCCCGAAAACTTAAAAGAAACTAACGTATGAGAGGGCAGTAGTCAGCGACTACCACCCTCTCTAATCAGTATGCAGATGTTACTCCTCCTTACCGTTGAGCTTGTCGATGTCTGCCTGGATCTTCTCGCGCTGGGAAGCGTACTTTTTGCTCACCTCCTTGGTGATGTCGCCGTTGGTCTCAGGCATGGCCTCAGTCATCAGAGCGTCGAGCATTCCCTGAAGGTCGTGTGCAAAGCAAACGCTCTTCTCACTCAGCATGGACTTGATGAACTCTCGCTTAATGGCGTTCCTGTTTTCCTCCAGCACCTTTGAAGCCTGCTGGTACCAGTCAGCGGTATTGCTCCACTCCAGCCCGATACTCTTCTTGAACTCAGGCGGAAGACGCTTGATGAGTACAGCATGGAACAAACGCTGCTCCTCTGCTGTCAGCATAGCGTTACTTGCTGAGTAAGTGGAATCAGCAAGGGCCTGGCGCTTACGCTCAACCAGCTCCTCGTTCTCACGTTCCTCATTCTTCAGCAGACAATCCTTGAGCTTCGTGATTTGCTCTTTCGTGCGGTCACTGGTGGCAATATCGTCGCTATCCTGTGCGTCTGCAGGGATTGAGTAAGCGTACTTGTATTCACCACTCAGCTTGCCGTCGAAGCAAACCTCAAACACCTGCTGCAGGTTACCGTCGGCTATGTTGCTGTCGAAGATGGCCTTCACATGGCGGTAATTATCCATCCGCTTCTCGTACACCTCTTCATCGCTGAAGGATGCCTTGTCAGGCTCAACAGGACACAGAGCGTAGGAGCGGCCTGTCATGTTCTGGAGCTTCAGACCATACTCAGTAGCGGCTTTGACAATCTCCTCGTTACCCTCACCCTGATAGACAATAGGCATATCCAGGCCCTTCGCAATGCGGAAGACATTCTCCTGTGCCTTCTGTCGAAAGCACTTCATATCCATGCAGCGCGGACGGGCGGTGTCACCATAGCTTTCAGGCTTATTCTTCGTGTTGAACGGACAGCCCTCACAATCCTTTCCGCAGCTGAAAGATGCGTCTCCGAGCGGGAACGATGCAGTGTCGAGATACTGCATGACGTGCTCATCTATCCACTGCTTCAAGATGTCAATGGTGATGTACTTAATCGGCCACCGGGCGATACTGGCTTCCGTGAAGCAGTCACGGAAAAGAACTTCCTGCTGCTCCTTCGTGAGCTTCGCAATCTCGATGAGCTGGTTCAGGTAGATGTTTCCATTCCTCAGCAGCGGGATATACTCAGGCAGCACATTGTTCAGCTGAATGCGGCTCACCACATAGCTTGATGACTTGCCAAGAATCTTCGCTATCTCCTTCACCTGCATGGTGCCCTCGGTTGAGAGCTTGTAGAAGGCAGCGGCCTCTTCCAGAGGGTCAACGTCCTTGCGCTGCAGGTTCTCAATAATCATTGCAGCGAAAGCCTGCTTATCGTCCAGTTCCTTGATGATGCACTGAATTTCTGTCATGCCGGCAATCTGCGAGGCCCTGTAACGGCGTTCGCCACAGACAATCTCATATCTCGTATCACTGCCCTTCGGCATCTTTCGTACCGTGATGGGCTGAATGAGTCCATTCTCCTTGATGTTATCGGCCAGTTCCATCAATGCCTCCTGGTCAAAGGTCTTTCGCGGGTTAAGACTGCTCGGGGTGATGTCAGTCAACGGAATGTTGCGCACAGAAGCGACTTGAATGTTTCTCTTTTCCATAATTCTTATGCTTTTATTGATGAATGATTCTTGTTAGATGGCCCAGGCAAGTTCTTCTTTCGCTGGGGCCTTTTTCCATGAGTTGAAAACGTAGTCGTTAATGAAGTTCTCATAGCTGAGCACAACAGGCTCACCCAGCTCTGCCTCTGCGTCCACGTTCTCGTCAACAAAGAGCGTAGGCATGATAAGACAGCGCAATACTTTTCCATTCTCAACGACAACTGCGTGAGACCTATCCTTCGAGGTGAATTTCACTTCCTTGGTGCCGGCTAACATTATCGTTGTCAGCAACCGGAGCATGGTGCAGATATTGAAGCCTACGCCGTTGATGACCACAGCATCCTTGTCAGTCGTCTCTTGCTTGCGGGCATGGTAAGCACAAGCTTCTTTGAGCTGCTTCACGTCAAGGACAAACTCTGTGTCGCTATCCTCATGCCTCGGGAAAACACTATCGACATTTGGATATCGCCCCTCGATCTCCTCACCGATGATACTGAGGGTTTTCCCATCCAGTGCCTTGCTGCCCTCGTTCAGGATAACCAGTACATGGCCATCAGAGGCATAGCAACGGCCTTCTTCAAAATGCACACCGTTCATAATAGGTCTGCAAACGTCTTTTGCTACGATGTTCTGATACATCGCCTTGATAATCTTCTTGTTCATACGATTAAAGCTTTATTGATTTTACATTGTATAGTCACTGCCTTCATTGTAGCCAAGGCTAAACATTACCTGCTCTACCTCACGCTTGTTTTCCTCATCCTCCGTTTCATCAGGGAAAGACATAGAGAACTCGTGGCTGCTGGAGCGGTCAAACTCTCCAACCATCCCGTTTTCTTCTAACACATTGCTAAATTCATTAGCTTCGCTTACGCTCTTGAACTCAATTACTACGAATTTCATAATCTTTTGTTTTGAAGGGTTATTTGTATCTTATTTACACTACAAAGGTAGGTATATTTTATCATATACGCAAGTTTTACTTACCATTTTTCCTTTGTCTAATCTTAAAAGAAACTAACGTAATTGAGGGGCTGTAAGAAAACCCTACAACCCCTCTTTTAGCGTTATACTGCAGTCACCAGCTCGTATGCCTGTTGCACCTTCTTGGAAGCGTAGCCAGTCATCAGACTGTCAAACTTCTGCTCCTCATTTTTGAAATCGTACTCGTTCTGGTAGAACGTCGTCAAGCCGTTGATGAGCCACATTCCCGTACCCTTAGCACCTACGTCCTGACCGATGCCAGTCTCAATCGTGCCTCTCACCTTGTCGAACTGGTTCTTTGCAAAGGTGCTAATATCGGCGTGATGAGCGTCGCCAGTGGCCTTGTAGATAGCCTTGTTCTTATCAGAGTACAGAACTTCTGCCAGGATGCGGTCAAGGTCTCGCTCGGCCAGCTTAATGCTCTGCAGGTGGGTGAAGCGTTCCTCCATCGACTTCTTATAGATTTCGTACATGTGGAGCGTCTGGTAGGCAAACTCGGCATTCTCCTTGTTTGTCAAATCAAGACGGCTGTTAATCTGTGAAGTGTGTCGCAGGCTGATCTTACCGAAGTTGTGGGCCATTGCGAAGTTCAGGGTATTGTTACATACCACGCGGACGGGCGTAACCATGCAGTTCACGGCAGCGGTGCCATCGTGAGAGGTCGTAAACACAACGTACA
>Ga0247610_10003839_pt1 | contig 16245 bp, 12 predicted proteins | sample 174DNAGHGhighgp2_FD_193483 | JGI IMG/M metagenome (GOLD analysis project Ga0247610, IMG submission 193483) | Sheep rumen microbial communities from Palmerston North, Manawatu-Wanganui, New Zealand - 1742 DNA GHGhigh gp2 | ecosystem: Host-associated > Mammals > Digestive system > Stomach > Rumen... | reverse complement strand
GACTAAGTGCATGCATTACTTCTTTGCAAAACCAATCAGATTTGTAATAGTCTGGTACTTGTTTGTCAAAGCAAGCAGCTAATGATGTGTCTTCTAACAAAATAATGACATCTTTTGCATCGGATATATGTGTTAATAACTGATCGTCAAACATACCGCTACGCAGTTCTTTTCGGTCAAAAAATACATTATATCCCTTCTTCAATAGTAATTCATACAAATAGGCAGCTGTGGCACTACTTGTACCCCGACGTTTATAGCTTATAAAGATGTCGTATTTCATTTTTTAATCACAGTGTTAATTGTCAGAAAACCTATTTCTCCAATACCTTAAAAAGCCTCGTGTTGTTGTAAACACTACCAGTGGTACCATCTTCAAGTTTGATAATCAATTTTTCAATACCGTTAGGGAGAGTTTGGATATCAATTACTTCTCCAATCTGATTATCAGATGACTTAATGATTGTGTCTCCTATAACAGCCTTTCGAGTAACCATTTTTTGAGAATCTACATTTTCTTTATCTGGTTGAATAGGGGGTATCTCAGATTCCTTATCTTCTACAACACTAATATCCTCGATAATAGGGTCTATTTGATCTTCTGGCAAGATTTCATCGAGACCCTCATTGACTTCAATATTTGTATTGCTAGCACTCTTTCTTGCCTCCTCAAACTTAGCCTTCATTGTTGGGTTCTTATATGTCAACTTTCTAATTGTCAAATCTTCAGCTTGGTTGTTTGCTGCTCGTAAATGACTACCAGAAGTAAGCAAGTTCGATTTGATTTTCTGAAGGTGATCAATAGATTTGTCGATTTCTGCTATAGCATCTTCAAATCGTTCTTCTGCTAAACGGAAATTCCTACCGAATTTTTCTTTAAAATCATTGACCTTTTCTTCAAAATTAGTAATGTCCATTGACTGGCTCCTAGCCTGTACCAGCTGTTTTTGTATAGCAATACTTTTCCTTGAAGCCTGTACCAACAATGTTATGAGTGGGATAAAGAATTGGGGACGGATAACATACATCTTGGGATACCGATTGCTGACATCCACGATACCTGCATTATACATCTCATTATCAGGTTCCAACAGGGAAACAAGCACAGCATATTCACATTTCTTTTGGCATCGGTCATCATTCAACTTCTTCAGGAAGTCTTCATTCTTATGTTTTGATGCCGTTGTGTCCATCTCGTTTTTCATTTCAAACATGATGGAAATGTATTCAAAGTCTCCGTCGTAATCACGAAAGATGAAGTCACCCTTAGATCCGCCAGAAGCATCATTGTCTTTTTCGAAATAGGCATATGGCATGATAGGCCTGATAGTCGTATTGAACTGCGTATTGCAATGAGCTTCAAGCGTTTCTCCCACCATCTTAGTAGACAATTTTGTTTTCATGTCCTTGTAGTAGTCTACCATTTCCTGCTTCTGTTTCAGTTGCAGTTCATAGTTCTGCCGAATGTCCTGCTCACGCCTTATAGCATCGTTCTTCTCGTTTTCCAGTTTGCCTTTCCATGTGGCAATTTCGCTATCTTTCAGATGTATCAGTTCATTCGCTTTATTCTGCTCTTCCAGTATGGCAACCTGCGTTTGGCTTTTACTCTGAGCTACCTGCCCTTGCAGTTTGAGTATCTCAGTTTCTTTCTCAGCCAATACTTTGTCAAACTCTGCCTGTTTGTCGTTTGCGACAACTTTTATCTGATCCCGCAAACGAAGTATTTGAGCATCTTTCTCGGCAAGTTCCTTCTCGTGTTCCAATTGGATGGCATTGGCTGTGCCTCGTGATTTCTCTTTTAGTTGTGCGATTTCGATATCCTTGTCAGCTAAGGCTTTGTCAAATTCAGCTTGCTTAGCCAATGCCACACTTTTCACCTGCTCTTCCAGTCTAGCAATATCGGCATTACGTTTTTCCAACTCTTGCTCTTTTGCATTTAGTTTCTGCTGGAAGCCTTGCTCGGCAAGCAGTTTATCAGACTGTTGCTTCAGTTGCTGCTGTTTTTCAACTTCTGCAACTCGACGGCGGATTTCGTCTTCAAGTTCTTTTGTTCTAACTTGATTAACAATTGAAGCATAACTCGCTTCATCTACAGAAAAAACCTTTCCGCATTCCGGACATCTAATTTCGTTCATACCGCCTCTATATCAGATGATTAACCTTAATCTTCTTCCATTTTTTGCCAATTCCAAGCAGGTCTGCATTACTATCCTTGATTACCAATTCACCTTTCTGTAATCCTGAAATAGCTGCTTTAAGATCAAGGAAGTCTTTGCCAGAAACTCCAAATATATCTTTCAGTACACCATCAGAAATACTTTGCTGTTTCATAATCAATGGATACTGTGCATTAGCATAGAAATCAAATGACTTACTCTTAAAGTCATCCATATTCTGGGTAGCCAAGATAATGCTCAATCCTTTGTTTCGTCCTACAGCAATCAGGTTTCGTAGTGGACGATTGTCAAAACTCAACATGTAGTGTGCCTCGTCGATTATGGTGAAATGACGTATTTCCACATAGTCATCACTGACGGCTTGCTTCTCAAGTTTCTCGTAGATATTGTTTAACTTTGAGATTACGAAATAAACTATAGCTTTGGCTACAGGACCGTCTTTAGGATATGAGTCCATTTTTACGATGAACGAATCCTTTATCAGGTCTACCTTGTCTTCTTCAGCAAACAGATGTGCTCTGTCTAGTTGCTTCAAAACAGAAGTCACGCTGTCATCCTTATCGGGATTAGGCATAATGTCCTGATATTTCTCCAGCATCAGATGGAAAGATATAGGAGCTCCTTTTGTGCTCTTATATGCATCACTAATGGCTTCACTCAATCTATTGCTCATGTTTGCACTGATGGTAGCCCTATCTAATGCACATAAAGCGTTGGCCATTTCTGTGGAATATAGATTGATTTCCTGTATTGAATGATCTCTGAAATCCTTGAATGGCGTAAAGGGGAGGGGAGACTGGATAGGATCAAGGATACAACTTCTATCTACCTCAAACAAACTGAGCCAATGATTGTTAGCTGGATCTGAGAACTCGCCCTTATAGTCGAACAATAGGAAGTTGACAGGATAAGGCGATTCAATAGAGAGAAGTCTGAGCTGATTGATAAGTACTGCCAATAGATTGGTTTTACCAGATCCAGTTGTACCAGCCACCAAAATCTGTGTATTAGAAATCTCTCGACTGTTGATATCCAGAGTGGCCTCCATATCCTCATCGTATTGTCCTATTAGAAGTTGAAGTGCTGGAATTCCTCCAGTACGACTTCTGCCATTAGCGGTCTGAGCCATCATGAATGTATCCAGGTTACCTCCCTGCATTAAGTAATCCCTGCCACGATACATCTCAGCAGCAATGATTCGAGATACTGTCGGGCTATCCTGCCAGTCAATGTCAAATCCCTTATAACGGAGCTTCAGCAAAGCACCAAACAAGTCCTTCAATTCCAGATAGGTAAAGAAACTCGATGGAATACGGATACTCGATTTCGATAGTTGTATCTCAGTTAGGCAGTTCAAGTCACGCTGTCCAGTCTGATATAGACCGACTATCAGACAGATACGCATAATCTTGTTACCTGTCAGGATTACCCTCTTCTCATTGTCTGCCTTATATTGAAGATTGATTCTTCCTTCTATTTTTTCCTTGACCTCATTCAGATTGTCAAGTATGCCTTCTGCTTGTCGCAGGTTATCAAATGAAATATCCATAGCTTACCTTATTTATATAATGGAATTCCGAAATAGCCTTCTTTCACTGTGGTGTTCTGCTCCTCTACGTTTCTGTGTAGCGTATAGGTCTTAGAGATAAACGGCTCCAATTTCTGATAGTCGCTGTCTTTCCTTATTTCTGATGTCGTACATAGCAGAATGGTTTGCTCAGCCAGTTCTGGGAAGTACTCCTCCATCAGTACGTCACGACTGCTTTCGTCGAGTACGCCCATTACGGTATCAATCATCACGGGAGGATTATAGTCTCCCAGATTCCTCAATACCTTAAGAAGTACTTGGATGAAAATCTGTTTAGAAGCAGCATTCAATTGGTTCAGGGAAATCTCGTTTCCTGCCGTATGATACATGCGGATCGAGAAATTATCAAGTCTGTCTGTTATCTCTACACGATCAATATGGCCTTTGTATGACAACAGCAATTTGTTAAGTTGCTCCTTCATCTGATTCTCTATCAGTTCCTTTTTGTTTGTCAAAAGAGTATTAGCAACATCTTCGAAGAAAGGAACCAATTTAACCAAAGTATCATACTTTACGTCAGGTTCTTGCTGAATCTGAACATCATAGCCATGAATATCTCTATCTATTTTACCAATCTCGCCATTGATTCTGTCTACGTCTTTCTTTAGGCGCTCCAGCTCCCGCTTCTTTTCTTCATATTCCTTGATGATGTTCCCACTTCCTTGGGTCAGCGTACCTTTAAGTGTGTCACGCTGGATTCGCAGATTTGGTAACTCGCAAATAGCATCATCAAGACTTCTACGCTGGGCATCTAACTGGATGAAATTGTTGACTGCATTCAACTTTTTCAGCGTTTTCAGTGCCTCTATATCTAATTCTTCAAGAAAATCATAATCGTCTTGTGCTACAACTTCCTTTTGAGTTGCCAGAATATGGTTGGCGACATTCAGCGGCTCTATGTCAGAAGCGATGAGCGTGAATTCTTTCAAATAGTTGATGACCTTCGTGGTGATTTCCTTAACCTCTTCAGCTGAATATTGCTGCTCCATAGCCTTTTTCAAGTCTTGCTTCGATTTCACGATAGCATCAATCTCAGGCGACATACTCGAAGAGAGTTTTGGAAGGAATACGTTCATCTCTATGGTATTGATAAACTCTTTCATGTTCTCAACGTAGTCAGAGGCTTTCTTTTCTGTATCCTTGATAGTACTGTCAAGTTGCTGAACTTGCAGTCTTATATGTTCCTGATCTTCTGCACCCTGCTTTGCTTTGTCATAGGTGGTTTTCATTGAAGTCAGATATTTGAATAAAGCATCCTGGCTAGCTTCATTCTGCTTCAACTCTTCCTCCAGATTTTTCTTGTTCTCGCAGAGCTTATTGTATTCCTCCACTTCTTGCTGTGCCTTTAAGCGCTGTTTAGAGCGTTCTTGCAACAATTTCTCTGCCGACTTCTTTAGCTGAACGTATTTGTTAAATCCCAATACATTTTGGAAATTGTCGCGGATAATCTGAGCAAACACGTTATCTTCCAGCAACTTACTCGACTGCATGGCATCAAATAAGAAATACTGGCTTAGCTCCTGGGGCAGGTTAGCCTTGATAATCTTATTCACCTGTTGCTCGCTGACAGCTCGTTGTGCTGCAGGTGTCGCAGTTCCATAGGTAAACACACTACCGTTCATATTCAGGTAAACAGATTCAACTGGTTTCCCTGCAGTGTTTAGGATATATGTTCTGCGAAGTACATATTTCTGTGTTTGATGAAGTACCTGGCCAGTAAATATGAGCTCAAGTTCAATCTTTGGCTCAGTCTTACCAATGGCTCCATTGTTCAACAGCTCGTTAAACTTGTCCTGATTCTTGATGTTCAGTCCATATAAGGCTCCATATATTGCCTCAAAGAGCGTTGTCTTACCTCCACCATTAAGTCCACCTATCAGAATGATAGGACATTCTGCTTCTACCTGTAAGTCCAAGTCCAGACTCAGATAGGTCTTGAAGTTGGTAGCTTTTATTTTCTGTATCTGCATAGTCTTTCCTCCTATCTCAAGATTTGTAAAGCCCTGTTAATAACGCTTTCAGTGGTAGAGTCATCCATTTCAATGCAGTCCACCTTCTCTTTATGATACAGGCTGAGCAGATTGTCTTTTACCCAATCTGCATTTAATTCATGCTTTTGGCAGAGTTCGGTAATAACTTCCAAATCAGGTTTCCTGATGCCATATTCCAGGAAAGCCCTATCAAGTCCTTTCTTCATATTTCAATTGTTTAGGGTTCTACATTTATATGATTGAAGTCGAGCGCATCCCAACCTTGGAGGTCACTAGTATTCTCTATCTTTAGTGGACTGTAATACCAGTTTTCGTTCTGTTCAATTATCACACCACCTATCAGGCGTTTGTGGTTCTTTTCATTCTCATGCTTCATGTAATCCAGTAGTGCATTATGTTTCATCGGAGCATTAGGATCACTATCTTTCGACTTGGTGTCAAACAGACAGACGGTACCATTCTTCAATCTGATGATATAATCCACATAGAAGCAGCGTGGCACACCGTCTTTGTCTGTATAAGGAACTGCAAAATGCATATGTCCGCTGTCTGCATTTTTATACCACCAGTCAATGTTCTCTGTGTTCTTATCAAGCATACGACTGAACTTGAATTCTGGCTCTGATACTCTGTTCTCTTCAAAGAAAGGCATCAGAGCATGACGATAGATATCCTCACAATTGTGGCTTACTTCCGTATTATACATTCGGGTGTCAGGTAATTCCCATCGGAATGGCACATACTCTTCTGGATTACGTTCCTGTTCTCGCTTCTCGTAATCACGTGCATAAACAGCTTCCGCCCTTGCTATATAGGATTCAAACTTAGGCTTGTTCAAATAATATAGAACAACCTTGATGGCATCATTCTGGTCAATTCCCAATGACTCTTCGAAGAACTCATAAATGGCGGAACGTATCATTTCTGCACTCTGTCCAGGCTCATAGTCGCCCACATTCTTTCTACAGAACTGATTAAATGTTAAAAGTAATTCGCTTTGAGTTCTGGCAAAACGAGCCTGATCTGACACGTCGATTCTTCCCACCTCACCAGTAATCTTTAGGTCTTTCGGAATCTTGACCATAATTCTTGTAACATCCGTTCTGATGCCATGTTTATTCGCCCTTCGCTTGTTCTCAGCAAATGAATATTCTTCATTTTCATCTTCTTCTTTGGGCTTTAAATCGTCCCAGCCTAAGTCTGCCCCCCAAAGTTCCGTTTGTGGCAGATCCCAGTCTTGTGATATTACTCGCTTAAAGAAATCCTTAAATGGAGACATGAGCACATGTGGCGTCTTACGACGATTCTGATAGACAGCATTTAACTCGATACGAGCAATACCGTCACGTTTTTTAGCATATACTGTCGATATATAGCTCATGTCTTGTGCTACGATGTCAATCATGTCAGCACTCAGGTTTGTAAACACATAACCATAATTAAGTGCATCATTGGTATAATGGTGCTGTTGTGGCATACGTAGTATTCTTCCAACAGTTTGAGCAGTGAACGTCTTACTCTTAATATCTCTGAATATCAGCAAAACAGAAGCTCTGGGGCAGTCCCAGCCAAGGGCGATAGCCTGCTTAAAGAGGAGGACTTCCGTGATGTTATCCTGCTTCTCCAGGCCAACAACGTTATCTTTACGGTTACTTAGCCAAACAGCTAATTTCCCGTTGTCTATCGTGATGTTATGATTCACGCTGAGATACTGCTCTATTTCACTTACCAGTGTTTTTTCTTCAGTATCCAGTGTATCCTTGTTGTCGTTTGGCAACTGAATCAGCAGCAGCGGATTGATGTTATATTCACGATAAGCTCGTGCAAGATTTTTTCTTCGCTCTAAGGCTTGCTCTAACAATTGAATGTTCATGGGCAACTCCATACTGAATGAACCAGCAACCTGTGGGTTCAATTCAATACCTTTCTTAATCATTTCTTCTGCAATAACTTTGTCACGAGGCACCTCAATTGTTGTACAGCCTCCCGTTTTTGGCGTAGCAGATATTCGAAGCTCTATTTTAGGCTCGATGATCTGCATTAGAACCATCTCGCTTTTTTCAGCCTTCTTACTGGCAAACATATGCTCCTCGTCTATCACAGCGATGATGGGTAGGCCCTTTTCCTTTGTTTTGCGTACCAGCCGAGCTAAAGTTCTGTTCTGCTCGTTATTGCGAATAATAATTGCATTCTCCTTATTGATACTTTCCCAGTTCAAGAAAAGTACTTCGCCTGGCCTTAATCCTTCTGCAGTGTCAGCTTCGTCGAACATTACAGGGCGCAGAGAACGTGTTTCGCTGAAAAAGTTACGAAACGACATATAGCTTTGTATATGTAGTTTGTTGGGGGCTATCCAGATGTAAGCACAATCCATGAACTTTACTTCCAGTTCACTCTTAAGTTCATCGAGTAATGCTGAAGCCATCACGGTCTTACCGCTACCTGTTGGAGCTTTGAACACGATTTTCTGCCTCATACTACTTCCGTTTAGCATGTCAACGATTTCTTCTTTCAGTCGTCGTATAGCTTTCTTTTGATAATCTTTCAGTTCTAGCATATATCGTCTTCCTTTCGTTTATTTTTCGTTGTTTTCTGCTTCAATAGCTTTCTCCATCAATTCTACCTGTTCTGCTTCTGTCAGGTTTGCATTATCCTCCCATTCTGGGTTTGCATCTGGCAAAACAAACTTAATAGCACGCTGATAGGCATAAGGCAAAGGAATCAGATCTACCTTGTCCATTACTGCTCGGAAGTCCTCTGTATAAGGATATGCACCATCAGCAAACAAGTAAATCTTCACTTCCTGTTCCATTCTCTCTATTTCTTTCACCAGATAGGGTATCACCCTTGAGTCATACACCATCAACAGTTGTTGCTCATTGTCGGAAAAATAGCGCAACATTTTCTCTTTACCTTTCAAGGGCAGACTGCCAAATTGGAATGATTCTCTATATAGGTTTTCTTTAATACAAAGCAAATCTTTCAAGCCATATACCAATTCCTTATTTTGCTGGTGGTTCTGTTCACGATCAACCATTTCTGCTTTGTAATAGCGAAGATTATTATTTGGTAAACCCGCAATTTTCTCACCCTTTGGTGTAGTATACCCCTCTATTACTCGCTTATTACGTTCATAAGTAACATCCTCGCATATGTTGTTTTCATTATTGGTTATTAAGATGCATTGGCGATGACCACCATCTTCTGCATTTAGTTGCATCGTAGCATGCATCGTGGTTCCAGAGCCAGCAAAAAAGTCGAGGATTACTGAATCTTCATCGGTTGTAAGTTCAAGAACCTTTTTAATTAACTGTAGGGGTTTGGGAGTTTCAAATTTCGGATCTTTTATTATGCTTTTGAGTTCTATCTGTGCTTTTTTGTTACCATCCAAATCTGTCCAAAGATTCGATGGCCGTTTGGTTTTTCCTTCAGCATAAAATTTATAATAGACTTTCCACTGCCCATTTGAATCTTTTTTGAAATAGAGCAAATTGTTATCTCTCATTTTCTTGACTTTTTCGGGGCCAACTCTCCATCTACTTTCGTAACCAGTCGGCCCGATGGGATATACATCTGTTCCATCTGGAGCTGTAATTGGAAAGAACATTGTAGGCCTGTCTTCGCGTCTATCTTCACCCCCTGTCCTTCTAAGTTGCAAAATAGAAAATGCGCCCTTTTCATCTTCCATGTCATATCGGGATAAATCTTTTTCTGTTAAAGGTATTCCCCCTATTTTGTAGTCGGAGTACTTAGAATAGACAATAATATAGTCACATGCTTTGCCTAAACTTCCAGTATCTTGGCCTGTCGTTGTTCCTGTTGCTCGAGTTATACATCCAACGAAATTTGACATGCCAAAAATTTCATCACATAATAATTTTAGTTGAGCTTGTTCGTTGTCATCTATAGAAATGAAAATTGCACCTTCATCAGATAATAACATTTTAGCTAATTTCAGACGCTTCTCCATAAATGACAACCATTTGCTATGGCGGTAGGTGTCATCTTCTCCAATAAATGTGTCGTTATAAGAGAAATCCTTGTTTCCAGTATTGTATGGAGGATCAATATAAATCACGTCGATCATCCCTGCATGGGTATATGCAAGTGCCACTAACGCTAAGAGATTCTCGCCTTCTATCAGAATATGATTAGGGAAATGTTCGTCATCTTTCTCTTTTAGAATATGTTTGTCTTCTACCTCTCGAAGAACAGGAATCTTAGTCTTCAGTTCTTCATAGGCATCCTCTGTAGAGTCTTCCCAAACCAGACCATAGGTCTTTTTCTCGTTCAGTAACTCAAGAAGGCAAGACTTGTCCTCATTGCTTAGGTTCTCTGCCTCTCGAATTTTCTTAGCCAATTCATTTTTATCAAACTTCATATTGATGTTTTTTATTGTTCTTCTTCAAATAAGTATAATTCTTCAGGCTCGTCATCAGTCTCAGGCAAAGATATGGCATCCTGTTCTTCTACATGACAAACTTGCAGAATTTTGTTCAATATAGATGCGCCACGTAAGGTGACAAACTCACGGAAGTCATCATTCTTGGCTGCAGTAAAAGCTTTCTCGTCAATGAAATGAGTGAGAAGATCTTTTTGTATCTCCGCGTTTTCTGCTTCGTATTGCTGGAGATATGTACTAGGATGCTTTGCGCTAATCTGCTGGTTCAAACGCCTGGTAATAAATGCAAAGTTAAGCACCGAGTTTACCTCGTCTTGCGTTATTCCAAATTGGTTGCGCAAAGCATAGGGGAAGAAATGGTGATTCTCCTTAGAGTTGGAACGTGAGGCATTGGTCTTGTCGAGTGTTACGATGGCTCCATTATCAAAGTCCAATGGGCCGTTGAGTGCCATCAGACAAAGAATGCCATTCTTGATGACAGAGCGAAGGTTCATCCTGACACGTAGCAGTTCCTCGACTGTCAACTTAACAGAGAAGAGTCGTGGCTTTAAGTTGCCATTGGCCAAATCTTTAATCCAAAGCACATCCTCATTCATACGGGTGAGCGTAGAACTGGAATAGCGTTGTGAGAAGGTGACAGTCCAGAACCAACCAGAAATCAGATTCTTAACTTCTGCATTTGCATACTTCTCACCAGAAAGGAAGAAATAATGCTGGATAACAGCCAAAAGACTGTTGTATGGAATGATGGACAACTGTTGAACACCCAGATTCTTCACAAAATCAATAGCCAGCCTGATGCATTCTGTTGTTTTCTGCCAATTGTCCTTGCAGTCGGTGTTAGTGAGATTTAACTGGTGCCTGTTGGTGCAATCGCCAGACACATTCAATGCCAGAGACTGGGTGAATATTTCTGAGTCAAGTGTACCAAAAATCTTAATTACTGGTTCGTCGTTGAATTCTGTAATCTTAGTCCTCAGGTCAAAATCTTCTGACCATACAGAAGCATGAACAAGGTCAAACAGAGAAAGTCGCTTACCTCCTTGATTGATTCGCTCAAAGATGGTAACGACTTCGTCCAGTTCCATATTCATCGACTTAATGATGCTGACGGGATATGTACTCAGCAATTCGTGGCAGTCCTGAATCAGCTTTCCAAATTCTATTTTACCGGAACTGTAGTACTCCTGTAAAAGATTACCGTATTCCTTATCGTCGTAGATCTTCCATACAGGTATATTGTTTTGTTCTGTCTTTAACTTGGGAACCTTGAACAGTTTCTTGTCGAGGTTAAAGCATATTTTGCTATAGTCAACGTCGTTCAAGGTCTTTCCTCTTAGAGCAACATAGAGTGAAGTAATGCGTTGTTGTCCATCGAGAATGAAAGAGAACTTACTGGCTTCAGGCTTCTTGGGGAAACCAAGTTCTGTGATGTCACGGCAGAATCCATCCATCCGCATATCAGTGTCCCAAAGAAAGAATGAACCAATTGGATATTGCTTATAGATACTGTTAAGCAGGCTCACAATCTTTGTCCGTTCCCACACATAAGCCCTCTGGAATCTGGGAATACGCATATTGCCATTCTCCAGTTCCTGAAAGATACGCGGCAGTGTCCAGTTATTGATAATCTCTATTTTCTGACTCATTGTTAGTAAGATTATGCTATTCAAGCATTAATAATTGTGCTACAAAGATAGTAAATTATTCTTAGAATAATTCTATAAACGGCGATGTGTATACATAATTTAACAATTGAAGCCTCGTTTGACCAGAAATAAGAGTAAATATTGGAAGTTTGCTCTTTAAGATAATGATACTCAACTCATTCGTAATTGGGCCTAAAGCTATACGTATAACAACTTCAGGTGCAAACTTTCTTCTTGCTTACTGCCAAGTATTTATTCCCAACTTGGGAATACTTTGTTCCCAACGTGGGAATATTTCATTCCCAAGCTGGGAATAATATGCGCCATGTAATGAAATGTATTCTAAGCATTTGCTTTCAATAAACTGCTGTTTGTAGAATTCTCCATCTCTCCCGTCAAAGTGCTAGGATCCCTTTGTTTAAAGGACTCTTGGATATTTCATCCCTCCCTTGATCTCTCCCATATCTCTCCCGTCATCTCTCCCTGGACCTAATAACCCATGAATCGATTTCGTCTCCATCAAGGTATTTGAAGATAACACTCCTAAGTGTGACTGAGAATGGTTCTAATCTGACAGAGGACAAAATCTCCTGAGCTGTATCTAGACTTGCTCTGCTGTCATGAATTCTGCCAAGCGTTACATGTAATCTGTAGTCTTCAAGCTGTGCACCAGCCTCAATGGCGGCTGTCCGCAATTCATCAATTAGTGATGTGTATTCTTGACTTAGATTTGTTGATGTAAGATTGACAATATGTTTGCCACTCTTCTTTCCAGTGAAAGCATTGAGTTTGTCAAATATCAGTTCTGGTGCATCATGATGGCTGATGATGTGATCGAATATAGCCTTTAGTGTGTCTTTCTGCGTATCATCATACATAAAGAGCACTGTAACATGGAACCCACCAGATTGCCAGTTAACAGGAATGCCAGCAGAAAGAAATGCTTGTTGCAAAGCAGTATACCATCGTGTATTTAGCCTTAATGGCACCTCAATTTTCAATAGGGTAGAGTTGCTTACTTCTTTTTTTGATTGGTTTCTACCTTGCATAAATACTCCGTTGCTAGTTTTTCTTGATTGTTAAAATCTTTCTTTAAAATGTGACTGAGTAGTTTTATTGCATCTGGCTGATTCTGGTCGGCTGCTTTTTTTAGCCAAAAAATAGCATCTATGATGTCGCCATCAATGACATGGTTATAATATGCTTTTTCGATTTGGAATTGCGAGAACTTCCATCCACACTCAGCAGCTTCCTTATGGAATCTTATGAAATCAGCGTTATCACCAATTTCTTTACTGATTGTGGCCATGAGACTAGCCGCACCTGGGAATCCTTGCTTGTAGGCTTTTCCACACCAATTTAATGCCTCTCCCAAATCTTTTTGTACAATGCAGCTCTTCCCTGTTTTATAGTAATAAGCGACTTTTGATTGGGCTTCAGCAAGTCCCATATTCGCAGCTGCTGTATATAAATCGAAGGCTTTTACTGTGTCACTATTCTTAGAAGAATTCTCGAGTTTTCTTCCTTCTTCCATAATTGACTCTGCCTTGCTCCGATTCCATCGGTCTATATTGTTTATAAGTTTTTGGTGTTGATATGTGATGTTCCAGAAAATGATATCCCGCTCTTTGTATTCCTCGAATTTGCCTGTCAATTCGGTGTTGTCGATGTTGACAAGAACTATTTTCCTTGAAGGGGCTTCAGCTTTTAGTATTTCTGCATCTTTTAGCTCTGTATGTGGCCATTCCTTTTGCATGGAAGACTTTGAGAGCATTATTAGAAAAATGAAGCAATCTTCCAGACCTTGCTTGATGACATTGGGGAATGATTCCGCTCCAGCTTCGATGTCGTGAATGTCGAGCCAACATGTGACACCATTGATTCTCTCAATTTCACTGACGATCTCGTTCTCAACAATATCCAAATCGTCTCTGCTGTAACTAATAAAGACTGTTTTCATTTATGTCTATTCTGAATTATTCAAAAGAAATTCTTCCGCTGCCTATTTCACTATAAATAGTTGCAGAAAGGTTGCCAATTCGGAGGCGACCAGCTTCTGAACGTGCACCATTCTTGCTTATAAAATCTTCATTTGTGCCTATCAGGTATGCAACGTCTTCGTCTGCCGCTTTGAAAAGGAAACAATCTTGGTCGTATTTCTCAGATAACATGCGAAGATTGTCATAAAAATTAGGGTCGTCTTTTTGATCAAAGACCAGAAAACTATTTTCCTTACTCACATCGTGACCAACCTCTGCATAAAATCCCTGGAGTTTGATAACTCCATAGCCCATAGCACGAAGTGTTTCTTGAAGTTCACGGTTGTTTGCATCGTTGATGGCTCGCTTATTCCCAGAGCGCCAGGCAGTGATGTTTGCACAGTTTTTTTTCGAAATCCAATATACTGCTCTGTTTAGTGATGCGTTGATGGCGTAAGACTCATTTAAAGAAGAATGGTTTCCACTACCATTTGCAAGTATATCAAGTTGAACCAACTCTTCTAGTTCATCCACTGGAAGGGAGATGTCAATTAGCTTGTCGTATATGAGTGAACTGTTTACATTGTCGCTTTCCATAATAATCGCCTTTATATACCAAACTTACCATATTGTCCACCACGTGAAGGATCATACCAACTTTTGCGGTTGAGCCATTGAAATCCATCATTTTTAGTAATAACTGCCAAGTCAATAAGACCTCCAACTTCTTCTGCTTCGTTCATTATTTTCTTGCGGAGTTCTGTGGCTTTTATCAGATTCTCTGCTAAACTAGCCATTTTCTGAAGATTATAACCCTTAATAGCCTCCAGCCAATTTTGCTCACTCTCCAATTCGCATTTTTCGATTACTTGTTTCATCTTTTTCCTAATTTCCCATTGAGGTAAAGAATCAAGGTCAATGGATAGCAATGATTCTGGGGGTAAATACTCACCAGCTAAAGGTAAATACATTTTTTTGAACATTTCAATATGACCATCTATGAGTTTGTCAATATGCTTATTTATGACTCCGTGGATGTATGATTTTATTATTTCGGGCTGACCCTGAGCGTAGATGGTAACCTCCTTATCTGATGATGTTAATTCAAATTCATAGTCTTTCTTACCGGTTTCTGGTTTGATTAACAATTTACGGTGATTTAAACCGTATATATAACGTCCAAATATTGAGGGCAAAGAATCATTGGTGCCATATCCCGCAAATACTAAATGAGTAGTGACACCCTCATCAAACATACATTGCTCGTCTTGGATGTCATCCCTGTTAAGAGCCTTGTTATTGACAAAGGATATGAAATCATCTATGCAGTCAAGCAAAGTGCCAAATTTAGTTTTGCCATTCTCTTTTCGATACCATCTGATAATAACTTCCCATGGCATCTGGGCTATAGCAGAATTATTAACAACCATTACTGCAGCAGGTATGACATCTGATAATCGAAGCATCTTGTTGCCTGAATTGATAATCTTATTCTGTGTGGTCGAGGCACTGTCTGCTGCTATGGCAATACCTTTCCTATTTAGAATTCCAACTATTGCTGTCATAAATATTCTTTTTTTTGTTTAAGCACCATACAAACTGTGCCTGATCCACTTAAAACCTTCTGCTAGAGTGAGGACGCCTATTTCGCGTGTATATGAACCACCTAAAGCCATCGTGGATGACTGGCTTAGATTTTCAATGTCAATAAGATTTTCTTCCATTGCCACCATATCTTTTATAGTAAAATACTTGAAAGCATCATCTGCCAATGGGTCTTTTTCAACAGTGTCAATATTGTCATAGTAGTCCTTCTGAAACACTGGAGACTCTTTAATCAAATATACTTCTGCTTTTAGTATTTCACCGAGCTGACAGGCTAATTCATCTTGCAATGCATCGGCTATTCTTTTGGACATTCCGCCAAAGAGAATCTTGAGATTTGGGCATGCACTAGTTGCCTGATAGAAATTATAGCAGTCGCGACTAATTGTAATCGTCTTAATGTGAGTTACTTTTAGCCACCAACGCTCTTTAGCCATCTTGAATATGGCTGCTATAGGGAACATGTCCCCAGGTTCATAGCCGACACAAATGGTATTGTATGTCAATTCTTCATCGTAAAAAGGCAGGTCAGTATGTTCTGATAGATATTTTGAAGTAAATTCCGAAAAGGCATTTATTTGTTGTCCGAAAGTGTCATCATCTGATAGTGAATTCTCAGACCTGAACCCTTCCCAAATTTCTTCCCAAGGTAGTTTAGACTTTGGTTCAGTCATTAATGCAAAAGGAACCTTGTCAGAGTAACGGAAAATAGTAGAGTCTTTATCCGCTGCCATAACTGCACCTTGCATATTCATCATTAATATAGCTGCTGCCATAAAGAATTAGTTTTTAGTTCATTACTGTGGCACAAAGATACGACTTTTTTTCGAGATTGTATATTCATATATATAAAT
>Ga0247610_10003837_pt1 | contig 16248 bp, 10 predicted proteins | sample 174DNAGHGhighgp2_FD_193483 | JGI IMG/M metagenome (GOLD analysis project Ga0247610, IMG submission 193483) | Sheep rumen microbial communities from Palmerston North, Manawatu-Wanganui, New Zealand - 1742 DNA GHGhigh gp2 | ecosystem: Host-associated > Mammals > Digestive system > Stomach > Rumen... | reverse complement strand
AAGTTCCTCCGGATTGGCGTCAGGCAGCTGATAGCGGTCGATACGATCTATGCCGTGCACGCACAGCATAACGACTTTGAACAGGTAATCCCATGTGTCGCGTATCGAACTGTCATCTGCCGTCCACGTATGTTCGCGCAGGCTGTGCCAGTAACCACCATCGTACCAGTCGCCGCCACGCGTGGGGATGATCTGCTCATCTGTGGTCAGTGAGTTCAAGTCATATACGCCGCGACCTGTGCCTTGTAGTCCCTGCGAATCGCTGTTTCCGCCTATATAATGATAGACGGACAGCACAGCATTCTGTCTGAGTGCACTCATCGAACCGAACGCCTCTTGCTCAGTCAGTGCTGAACTTGGGTCTTCCTCGATAAACGAGCAACCCCCAAGCACCGCTGCTGCAATTATTAGTATGTACTGATGTATGTTTCTCATTGCTTTTGAACGAATTGATTGCGCAGTCAGGCGCACCCGACCTTTCACCTTTCAGAATCCCACCGACACACCTAAGGTATAACTGTGCGTGAGCGGGTACGTGCGTTTGTCGTCAATACCTATGGTGGAGTTGATGTTTGTGCTGTTGATCATCGGGGTAAGACCGCTATAGCCGCTGATGGTGGCTACGTCGTTCATCGTGAGCACCAGCCGCAGTGATTCCACCACTTTGTTCACCGGCAACGGTATATTGTACCCGAGTGTGATATAATCGATGTTCAGGAAATCACCGTTCTCTAGCCAGTAGTCGGTTACTTTCTGGTCGTAGATGTTCGCCTCGGGGGCTTTGGCGAGCACATTGTAGTACGGTAGTGCGCCGAGGTTCATGTATGCCAGACTTGTGCCGTTGAATACCTTGTGCCCGAAAGCTCCGTTCAGCTGAATGGACAGATCCCAATGCTTGTACCTGAGGCTGATGTTCGACCCCAACAGGAACTTCGGCGTAGCCTGCCCGGCGGTGTACCACTCACCGGCTCGGTAGGTGTAGCCGTCTTCTCGGTTCCCGCTCATGCCCATGAATTTAGGCAGGTAGAACGTTGCCAACGGCTCGCCTACGATCTGCCACACTATATCATTGTCGCCACCATGCGAACCTGCTCCGCTCAGCGAGGCGATAGGCTGGTAGTCGGCGGCATACAGATATTCGTCACCTCGGTAGCCGCTGAGCGACAACAGACGGTTATGTTGCCAGGTGAGGTTGGCGTTGATGGTCAGTTTCCAGTCACGCATGTTGACTATTGTTCCGCCTACCGACCACTCGACACCTTGGTTACGCATGCTGCCGAGGTTAGCTACCAATACTGGGTACGTGTACGGCGGAGTAGATACTTGATACGGATATAACATATCTGTCACCAGCGTGTGGTAGTACCCGAGGCTCGTCACCAACCTTCCGCCGAACAGGCTCATATCTACGCCCACGTTCACTGTGCTGCTCACTTCCCATTTCAGATCCGGGTTGGTGTTACGCAGTGATGCGTAGGTTACAACCGATTTGCCGGCGATGTTTGTCACGCCGTTAGGCTCATACAGGTTCATCGTCAGGTAACTGTCGATACCTGACTGGTTGCCTGACAGGCCATAGCCTGCTGTCAGACGCAGGTCATCAAGTGTGGGATTGTCGCTCAGCCACGGCTCGTTGGAAATCACCCAGGTGGCGGAAATGGAGGGAAAGACGCCCCACTTGTTGTTCTTGCCGAACTTACTGCTGCCATCCGTTCGCACCGAGGCGTTGAGCGAGTAGCGGCCGAGTAGGGTATAACCAATCTTTCCCATGAACGAGAGCATGTTTGCCTTTGTCTGGTAGGAGTCTGTACCCTCCCACGGCCGTAATGCCCCGCCTGACAGTCTGTCTTCCAACAGGATAGCTGACGATGCCTGATCAGTTGTTACGTAGTAGCCTGCACGCATGTCGGACTGCAACTCGGTTAATGCCGTGGCAGATAGGTCGTGAATACCATATTTGCGGTTGAACACCAATGCCATATTGGCGAGTATGGCGTGCTGCTTGTCGGTGCTACGATAAGCCGTGCCGCCGTTCTCGGTAGGCAGACTCTGCGCTTCGTCGTAGAGGTGGAACGTGTAGGCGGCGAACAGCTTGAGGTGCAGCGGCTCCATCAGCTTGAAATCCATGTTGATGTTCGTGCTGATGTGTGCGTTCTCGGGTGTCACGCGGTTCGTCAACCATGTCTTCGGGTTAGCGATCTGTGAGGCGGCAGGATAGCCGGAGTAATTGCCCGTATCGTCGGCTTCGGTGGGAAAGGTAGGATTGAAGCAAGCGGCGCTGTAGAACAGTTTCTGCTCGTTGAACAGTTGTTGCTCACGCTTGTACGAACCGAACATGCCGAAGTTGATTGTCAGCACATCGTCAAACATCCGCTGCGTCAGATGGAGGTTCGACATGAACGTCTGTGCGCCAAGGTTTCCCACCACCTGTTGATCGTCTATATAGCCTATACCTGCGCGATAAGCCGTTTTCTCCGAACCGCCTGAGAATGCCAAGTGGTGATGATGCGACACGGCTGTACGGCTGATGGCGCGCTGCCAGTTGGTGGTACATCCCATATCGATGATGGGCAGATGATGTGCTGCGGCAAAACGCCGATAGCCGTCAGCCGACAACATGTCGAGCGTCTTATATACTGCCCCCACGGCTAACGAACCGTTGTAATGTATATGCAGATCGCCCTGCTTGCCTTTGGTGGTGGTTATCTCTATCACGCCTGACGCACCGCGAGAACCATATAACGAGGTCTCGCTGGCGTCCTTCATGATTCGAAAACTCTCGATGTCAGTCGGATAGACGGCTTCCAGCAGACTCATATCACCCAGCACACCATCGACGATGATCAACGGGTCGTTGTCGCCTGCCAGCGATGTCGTACCGCGTAGTCGCACCGCACTCATCGCGTTCTGAGCATTGCGCTCGACCGTCAGACCTGCCACCCTGCCGCGGATAGCATCAATCGCGTTTGACGACTGATCACGGTTGTTCATGTCTGTCTTGCTGAGTGTAGTGCCGTACGAGGGCTTGTTGGCTACATCCGTACTATCCGGCTGTGTAGCAGAGGCCTCATAAATATCATGCAATGGGGCGCTTCCATACGTCGCACCGGACAGTAGAATCGCTACCACTGCACCACATACCTTTGATATACGTAACCTACACATCCCCTTTCGCTTTTCACTTTTCACCTTCCACGGCTTTCATTATTTTCGGCGCAATCTCGGTGTTATCCATCCAGCCTGTGAACTGCTCGGCACCCGGACCGATAGCAAAAACCGGCACGGCAGCACCCGTATGACCGTAGTTCGTCCAGCCGAGTTTAGCCTTGTAGTTCAGTATGCCGATAGCCGTGTTGCAGAGTTGGTTCAGATCCTTGTACATCGTGCGGAACGAACGTTGGCTCTTGCTCTTCATCGCCTGCTTGAACGCATCCTTCAGCATACGATCCTCCTTGTCGCTGATCTCCACCTCGCCGTAGAAATCCAGTTGCCGCTCGAGTATGGCTTGTATGTCCTGCCACTTCGGGCGCGGCTGACCTTTCTTGAACAGCGCATTGATCTGATCGGACAACACCCACGACGAGCAGTGCTGGTGGCGCAGGATCTGCAGGTTGAGCGTATAATCGCTGTTGCCGAGCGCCAAGCCGCCGGTCTCATGGTCGGCTGTAACGACCACCAGGGTCTCCTCCGGGTGCTGACGGTAGAAATCCATTACGGCACCTACCGCATTGTCGAAATCGAGCATCTCCAGTATATCCGTCGCTCCGTCTCTGCCATGACCGGCATAATCCAACATCCCTCCCTCGATCATCAGGAAGAACCGCTCATGGTGCTGCTGCAGATAATCGATAGCGAACGGCGTGAGCGTCTTCAGGTGCAGATCCTCCGGACGGCCGTCGATCATGTATGGGAAGTTACCGCTGCTCTTCTTGCGGCGGTCGATAGCGTCGTTCTCCTGCATGAGAATCAGTTTCTTTGCGTCGCGCTTGAGTTGTGCATCTTTCAGTCCGCGGGCGAGCGTGTAGCCGTTCTCCTCCGCCAGGTCGTACACGTTCGGTCCGGTCTGTCCCTCAGGCGGCACAGGGCGGTGCAGTCCCGCTCCGCCGAAGAAGTCGAAGTTCGTGCGCACCAACTGCTTGCCGACCTCGTAGTAACTGTCACGGTTCTTGACGTTCGCATAGAACGCCGCAGGCGTGGCGTGGTCGATAGCCACAGTGGTCAGCAGTCCTACACCCCAGCCTTGTGCCTTCAGCTGCTCGGCAATAGTCACGAGCGTGTCGCCCTCGGCACTCAGACCCAGCGTGCCGTTGTTCGTCTTAACACCCGTAGCCAGCGCCGTGCCCGCAGCCGACGAATCGGTGATACCGTTCGATACACTGTGAGTGGCTACCGTGCCTGTATATGGCAGACCGGTGATATGCAACGGCCGCCGACCGATAACACTGTCCAACTCCGCCAGGTACATCTCGGCGGCAAGAATCTCGTTCTGACCCATTCCGTCACCGATAAGGTAAAACACGTACTTGACCTCCGAATGAACACTCAAACTGGCGAAAACACACGCCAATACATACAAAAATCGCTTCATACAAACAAAATTTGCTGCAAAGATACAATTTTTTTTGCAAATATGCAAAATTTTCCGTAACTTTGTGAACTATTTTGAAAATTTAATCGACTTTCGACTTTTGACTTTCGACTTTCGACTTTCGACTAGATACTAAAAATTATGAAACTCCTGCTAATAGATGCATACGCAATGATCTACCGTGCGTACTACGCTTTTATCCGTACGCCGCGTATCAACTCCAAGGGCGAGAACACGTCCGCTATCTTCGGTTTTGTGGTTACGCTGGACGACCTGATAAAGAAGATCAGCCCCACACATATCGCCGTGGCGTTTGACCCTCACGGTCCGACGTTCCGCCACGAGGCGTATCCGCCCTACAAGGCGCAGCGCGAAGAGACACCCGAGGATATACGCCGTGCCGTGCCGGTGATCAAACAACTGCTCGACGCCATGCGTATCGTGCGGCTCGAGTGTGCGGGGTTTGAGGCAGATGACGTGATCGGTACGGTGGCACAACAGGCGGAGCAGCAGGGCTTTGAGGTGCTGATGGCTACGCCGGATAAGGATTATGGTCAACTCGTAACCGATCGCGTGAACATGTACCGCCCGCGGCACACGGGAGGGTTTGAGCAGATGGGACCGAAAGAGGTGTGCGAGAAGTACGGCCTGAGCAACCAGCGGCAGGTGATCGACCTGCTGGCACTCATGGGCGATGCATCGGACAACGTGCCCGGCTGCAAAGGCGTGGGCGAGAAGACTGCTGTCAGTCTGCTGCAGCAGTTCGGCTCAATCGACAACATGCTCGCGCACACCGACCAGATCAAAGGTGCGCTGCGCACAAAGGTTGAGACCCAGCGCGAGCAGATAGAGTTCTCGCGTTACCTGGTTACCATACGCACGGACGCACCGGTAACGTTCAATCCCGCAGAACTGATCGTCCGCCAACCTGACAAACAGCAGCTGGCGGACCTGTACCGCGAACTGGAGTTTAATTCGATGCTCCGCAAAATAGGAGAACCTAAAGACCTCACTGCGGCTCTCCAAGACCCCTCTCCGGCTCTCCCCTCAAAAGGGAGAGAGAATCAACCCTCTGCAGTTAGCCGTCAGCCGTCAGCCGCACCGAGCAAACCGGTAACTGCCCAACTTGACCTGTTTGCCGAATTCGAACAACCCTCTAACAGCGAAGCGCAAACTCTCAAACCCTCCAACAGCGAAGCAAAACAATCTGATATCTCCTCCCGCCTCTGCGCCTACCTGCTCAACCCCGAGCAGGCGTACAACCCCAACCAGCCGCCGCAGTGGGACAAACTCAAAGCCGATCCGGCACTGTGGAACCTGTACAACGAGGTCGAACTGCCGCTGGTGGAGGTGCTGCGCGATATGGAGCGAGCCGGCGTGCGGTTTGATGTGAACATACTCAAGCAAGCCGAACAGCAACTCTCCGCCGAACTCATTGACCTCGAGCAGAAGATCATTGCCGAACTCAGTGACATGCTCGCTGCCAAAGGCGAGCAACTCCCGCCCCTTCAGGGGAAGGACGGGGAGAGGCTTATAAATATCAACTCCCCCAAGCAGATCGGCGATATTCTGTTCGGGCAGTTGCAACTCGACCCCAAGGCGAAGAAAGGCCGCAACGGCAACTACTCGACCTCCGAGGAGGTGCTGCGCGCACTCAAACCCGTAGCACCCGTATGCGGAGATATACTCGACTACCGCGAACTCAAGAAACTGATCTCCACCTATATCACCACCTTGCCCTCGTACATCAACCCCGCCACAGGCAAGATCCACACCACATATAACCAGACCGTGACCGCCACCGGGCGACTCTCGTCTTCTAACCCGAACATGCAGAACCTGCCTATCCGTTCGGAGCGCGGACAACTGATCCGCCGCGCAGTGATTGCCGACCCGGGCTGCAAGATACTGAGTGCCGACTACTCGCAGATAGAGTTGCGCCTAATGGCACACTTCTCGCAGGACGAACATCTGCTGTACGCTTTCCGCAACGGGCAGGATATCCACGCTGCCACGGCGGCAAAGATCTTCAAGGTGCCTATCAATGAGGTCACCAAAGAGCAGCGCCGTGCCGCTAAGACGGCTAACTTCGGTATCCTGTACGGTATATCCGCTTTCGGCCTGGCGCAGCAACTCGACTGTTCGCGCTCCGAAGCCAAACAACTGATTGACGACTACTTTGCCGCGTTCCCGAAGATCCGTTCGTTCATCGAGGCGCAGAAGGAGTTTGCGCGCGAACACCTGTATGTCGAAACGCTGTTCGGCCGCAAACGTTACCTGCCGGATATAGTCTCGCACAACGCTACCGTCCGCGCTTTTGCCGAACGCAACGCTGTGAACGCACCCGTGCAAGGCACGGCCGCCGATATTATCAAGATTGCCATGGTGGCTATCCATCGCGACCTGCAGACGCTCAACAACGAATCCGCCAAAATTGGCGGATCGCAAGCGCAAATGATCATGCAGGTACACGACGAACTGAACTTCAACGTGCCGGTAGCTATGGTTGATCAGGTGCGGAAGATCGTGGTGGACAACATGCAGAACGCCGTGCATCTGTCCGTGCCGCTCATAGCCGAGTGCGGCGTGGGGGACAACTGGCTCGAGGCGCACTGAGCGGACCGCTGCGCTGACAGACCGCTGCGCTGATAGACCGCCTTCGGCTGACAGAAGACAGACCGCTGCGCTGATAGAAGATAGATTATAGAATAAAGATTAATTAAATATGCAATATACAAACGCCGTTTTGGTCGGCATTATTACGCCGCAACAACCCGAGGAGCGAACCAACGAATATCTGGACGAACTTGCGTTCCTCGCCGACACCAACCATATCCAACCCGTTAAACGCTTCGTGCAACGCCTGGAGTACCCCAACTCCACGACCTATGTGGGCGAGGGCAAACTGCAGGAGATACGCGACTATATCATAAATCAGCATGCTACATGCAGCAATCAGGAGGAGGCACCTATTGAGCTGGTGATCTTCGATGACGAACTCTCGCCACGCCAGATACGCAATATCGAAAAGGCACTGAATACTCCCCTCCCTACGAGGGAGGGGCAGGGAGTGGGTCTTCGTGTCATGGACCGCACGATACTTATCCTGGAGATCTTCCTGCAACGCGCGCAGACCTCTTACGCCAAGACGCAAGTTGAAATGGCGCACTTGCAATATATGTTGCCGCGCCTGACGCGAATGTGGTCGCACCTCGACCGTCAGCGTGGCGGCGGCGGAACGAACCGCGGTACAGGTGAGACGCAGATTGAGGCGGACAAACGTATAATCAACAACCGCATAGCCCTGCTGCGCGAAGACCTCAAGCGCATCGACAAACAGATGGCTACACAGCGCCAGAACAGAGGAAAAATGGTGCGCGTGGCACTCGTAGGATATACGAACGTAGGTAAATCAACATTGATGAACTTGCTCAGTAAGTCGGACGTGTTTGCCGAGAACAAACTGTTCGCTACACTCGATACAACCGTACGCAAAGTGACGATTGACAACCTGCCGTTCTTGCTGTCCGACACGGTAGGTTTTATCCGCAAACTGCCGCATAACCTCGTTGAGTCGTTCAAGTCAACGCTGGATGAGGTGCGCGAGGCGGACCTGCTCGTTCATGTGGTGGATATATCTCATGCGAACTTCGAAGAGCAGTATGAGGTGGTGGAGCAGACGATCAACGAACTGCTGCAGAAGGACCATCGCGTAGAGGAATCTGACCCGTGGAACGACAGCAAACCGAATGCCGGTGAGCGCAAGTACAGGGCGAAAGACAAAAAACAAACAGTAATCAACCGACCGGAGGAGATAGTGGTATTCAACAAGATTGACGCGTTCACCTACACTCCGCAGGAGGAGGATGATTTGCTGCCGCCTACGCGCGAAAATATATCTCTCGACGAACTGCAGCACACCTGGATGGCCAAACTCGGCGAATCAAGCAAGGCTGTGTTCATCAGCGCACGCAACAAGACGAACATCGACGAACTGCGTGAGATCCTGTACGAACGCGTCAAGGCTATTCATATCAAGCGCTACCCGTACAACGACTTCCTGTTTCAGCGCTATGACAATCTGGAGGAGTAAAATAAGAATTCAGAATTCAGAATTCAGATTTCAGGTTTCAATTTTCAATTTTCAGTCGCAGAGCGAGAACAGATCTTCCCGCGGGTTGACGAGCATGACCGGCACGAGGGCACGTTGAATGACGTGCCTTTCTTGTGGTCCGAACAGCAGGTCGTCCAGCCCGTATTCGCGGCTGGCGGTGAGCAGGATCAGGTCGGCCACAAAGTCCCGCTGGCGTTCAGCCGCCTCGCGGTTAACCTTGCTGCTGTCTTTCTTGGCTTGAATGATTTCGTAACTGATAGGTGTGCTGGTTTTTTCGCTCACCGCCTTGATATGCGTAACCATCTTCCCTACATTGATTCGTGCGCGGCTGCCGTAATCGTTGGCTTGCAGCAGGATAATATGTGCGCCGGTCTTGCGCGCCAGGTAGGTGCAAATCTCTGCTTTGTAGATCTCTTCCTCAAGTCGGCTGACAGGCACAATGATTCGCCTGAGTGCTGTCACCTCGCGCATGGCAGGCGTGATCACTACGTACGGCGTACGCAACTCGCGGCACTCGTCCAGCACGTGCTGAACGGCGCGCGCACTGCTGTCGCACTTGCGGAAGACTATATCATCAGCCAAACTTGGCTGATACCAGGGTACACTATCGGTCATGGGTTATCCGGCTGTTGATCTGTTCAATATAGTCGGTCAGTTCGTCGCAGCCCAAGCCTGATTCGGCAGAGGTGACGAACAGCGGCGGCAGTTCTTCCCAGAACTCGAGCAGTTGCGGTTTGTACGCATCAATGTTTGCAGCGAGTCGCTCCTTGCCCAGTTTGTCGGCTTTGGTGAACACGATGGCAAACGGTATATTGTTCTCTCCGAGCCAGTTCATGAAGTCTCGGTCGATAGTCTGCATCGGCAGTCTTGAGTCGATGAGCACGAACAGCGAGCACAGTTGTTCGCGCAGCAGGCAGTAGCGCTCGATCATCTTTCTGAGTGCCTCGCGTTGCGCCTTGCCGGCTTGTGCGAAACCGTAACCGGGCAGATCCACGAGTGCCCACGCATCGGGCGCACCGGCGTTGACGGTGAAGTGGTTGATCAGGAGTGTCTTGCCGGGTTTCTGACTCGTTTTGGCGAGTTTGGGCTGGCGCGTGAGTTTGTTGATCAGACTCGATTTGCCTACGTTACTCCTGCCTATGAAGGCGTACTCGGGCATAGTGGTCTGCGGCGAGCGAAGCACGTCGGTGGAAGAGATGGTGAATTGTGCAGTACGGATCATAGCAAAAAGGGTGAGAGTGATCAGCCAAGTTTGGCTGATAGTTGTTACTTGCGTATCTTGCGTTTGTTCAGTTCGCGCTGGTAGAGCCGCGCTGTGGCGGCGTGCTTGGTGTACGACTCGCTGAACACATGCGTGCCGGAGAAATCCGGGTTAGCGCACATGTACAGGTACTTGCTCTTAGTAGCGTGCAGCGTGGAATCAATGACTTGTGCCGGCGTGACGCGAATCGGTCCCGGCGGCAGTCCGGGGTTGATATACGTGTTGTAGGGCGACGGATAGTTCGTCATTGCCTTCGTTACGCGCCGTGCGCTGAACTTGCGCGTGGCAAACACGGCAGTCGGGCACGCCTGCATGTGCATGCCTATGCGCAGACGGTTGAGGTACAATCCGGCTATGACAGGGTACTCGCGCGGGTTGGTCGTCTCCGAGGCAACGATGCTCGCCAGCGTATAAACCTGCTGCGGTGTTAGTCCCAAGGCTTCGGCTTCTGCGCGCCGGCGTTCGTTCCAGAACCGGCGGTAGTCGCGGTACATACGTTCGAACAGTTGCTCGGCGGTCATGGTCCAATAGACCTCGTAGGTGTCGGGCATAAACAGGCAGCGGGCAGTCTCGGTGTTCATGTCGTACTTGCTGAGGAACGTGTTATCCTGCAGCAGCGCGATTATACTGGCTGAGTCTGTCAGCAGTTGTGCTGCCAGTTTGCCGGCGAGGTGCTCGTTGGTGCGAATGCCGTAGTTGAAGCGCATCTTGACAGGTGTCTGCTCGCCTTGCCTGAGCCGCATGAACAGTGTGCGGTTGCCCATCTCGGCAGGAAAGAGATAGTAGCCAGGTTTGGGTTCGCGTATCTGCGAGTGTTGCAGGTCTTTGCGGAACGCGTGCCGTGAACGTATATTGTAGTCGTTGCGAACGCGGGCAAGAATGCTGTCGAGCGGCGTGTCGGGATAGACGTAGTAGCCATGCTGCTCACCATCGATGCTCACGAGGTTGCTGCGGCGGTAGTGATAGCGCCGTGCACCGCTGTAGATACCCGCGCTGAGTAGCACGAGCAGCACTATACTCGCGCCTATGAGTATTTGTTTGCGTGTGATAGTCATTGTTGTTGAACGCTGATAGTCGATCGCTCACTGCTGATCGCTGACAGCCTTTTTCAGTTTTCGCTACAAAGATACAAAAAAAAACTGAATAATGCAAATAATTCACCAAAAAAACTACTCGAGTGCGTTCAGGTCCACAAGTTTGTTGACTATGGCGTAGATAGTGAGTCCGGCAGAGGAGTGGATGTTCAGTTTGTGTGTTATGTGTTTGCGGTGCGAAATAACGGTGTGCATGGATATGTGCAGCACGTCGGCAATCTCTTTGTTGCTCAGTCCTTTTACGATCTGAATGAGTACGTCTCGTTCGCGTTCGCTCAGTTCCTCTGTTTCCGGCGTGTTCTTTTGCTTGCTGTTCGGATGTCTGTGGTTGGTGAGTGCGGGATAAAGAATGTCGTCCTCAATGGCGCAGTGGTCGGCAAAATCGTGCTCGGTGTGCCATAGTTCGCTCATGACGCTGATGAGCGTATAGGTCACGTTGCTTCCGCCGGCATTAGGGTCAGTAGGGTAATACTTGATAATGAGGTTCTTAATCTCGGTTAGTTTGTCGGTTATGCGCTGGTCGTCGTGCTCGTGTTCGTCGTAACGGCCTTGGTTCTCGTGCTCGATGTGCGTGCGAATCTCCTCGACGAACTCGTCGTAACAACGCAGGATCAGTCCGGGAATACGTGTAGTAGGGTCAGCGGGAATAATGGCTTCGATGAGCGAGCGGCGCAGCCTCGGCAGGCGGAAATCAAGGAAGTACGTGTGCGCGTTCAGCAGGTAGCGTTGCAGGGTTGGAATATCTATGTCTGCGGGCAGTGCGCGCTGCTTGAAAACTTTGTAGTTGACAACAGCGAGAAAAGTGGGCGTGTGCACACCGTGCGCTTCACAAACCTGAGCGATGGTCTGTTCGCCAACACCCATCTCAAGCCCGAAACGACTGATGATCTGTATCGCATCTTCCTCGTGCGACATAAGATCGCATATTTTATCTAATGATTTGTACATGGTAGAATTTTGTTTGCCAGTATGCCTCAAAAGGCATATTTGTCCCTTTTTGCGGTGCAAAGTTACAAAAAAAATGTCATTTATGCAAGCGTTAACCGCAAAATCCCAATAAATTGGGATTGCGTAAACGGGGAAAATTTCGTAACTTTGTACTACAAATAAAATGAAGATTGAAAGGTGAAATTTGAACGATATGAATAAGCAAAAAGTTGTTATAATGCTGCTGATTACGTGTGCATTAGGTGTGCATGCGGATGATTCGATCAAGGTGAGCGCTTCTGACCTGAAGGCGCTGATAGAGCGTGTGGAGCGTTTGGAACGAAAAGACAGCCTATCCCAAGAAATGGGGACGAGAGTTGAGAGCCAAAAGCCGAAAGCGGAGAGGCGAGGGAAGTTCACGATAGGCGGTTACGGCGAGGTGACAGCCAAGCACTGTTTCTACTCGAACAACTACCTGCGTTACGGCAAGAATCCCGAGAAGTACGCGGGTGACCATTACGGTGAGTTCGACCTGCCGCACGTGGTGATTAACATGGGCTACGACTTCGGTTACGGCTGGAGCATGGGCACGGAGATTGAGTTTGAGCACGGCGGCACGGAAAGCGCCATTGAGATAGAGGAAGAAGAAGGCGGTGAGTACGAGGGCGAGATTGAACGCGGCGGCGAAGTGGCGCTGGAGCAGTTCTGGTTGCAGAAGAAGTTCAACCGCTATGCCATACTGCGCGCGGGAATGCAGGTTATACCCGTTGGCGGGCTGAACGCGCACCACGAGTCAACCGAATATTTCGGCGTGTATAGGAACGAAGGTGAGTTTACCATTATCCCGAGTACGTGGCACGAGGTGGCGTTGACGTTCATGGGATCATCGCCGAAAGGCTGGCACTACCAGGTTATGTTCCTGCCGGGTTTGGACAGCGACCGTTTCAACCGCAAGAACTGGGTTAAACCCGGAGCGGGCAGTCCGTACGAGTTTAAGTTAGCGAACGTTTTTGCTGCAGCAGCACGCGTCGACTACACAGGTGTTAAGGGGTTACGCCTGTCGTTGAGCGGCTACTGCGGCAATTCGTTCCGTAACACGCTGAGCAAGAGCAACAGCGAGCTGGATGCAAGCACGTACAAGGACGTGAAAGGCACGGTAAGTATCGGTTCGTTTGATTTTGCGTACAAGGATTACGGCTTGATCATCCGCGGCAGTGCGACCTACGGTCATTTGAGCGATGCAGCGGCTATCACGCAGTACAACATTGCTATGCGCAAAGGCAGCGTGAGCAGCAAGCAGTGGGTAGCCAGCGACGCGTTGGCAGCAGGTGTGGAGATAGGTTACGACTTTCTGTCGCTGAGCAACAACGCAAAGGTGAACCGCCACAAGCTGTATCTGTTCGGGCGTTACGACTATTACGACTCCATGTTCCGCTACGACAACAAACCGACGGATATGTACTCCTGGTGCGGCAGACACCGTGCGGCAGTAGGAATCAACTACTTCCCGATCAAGCAGGTAGGCGTGAAGGCGGAGTTCTCGTACGGGATACTTAAACAAGGCACGCGCGCGGACGGCACGCGCGGGAAGATCTACAACGACGAGCCTCAGATAGCCGTTGGAGTGGTGTATGCCGGGTTCTTTCAGTTGTAAGACAATAGGTCGAGAGTAGGTGGAGAGTAGGGTAAGAACCAAAGAAGAACCAAAGAAGAACCAAAGAAGAACCAAAGAAGAACTAAAGAAGAACTAAAGAAAACCCCATAAAAATATATATAAACTTTACAAATAAAATGAAAAAGATTTTGAAATTGGCACTATGTGCCGCATGCATCGTAGGAATGGTCGCATGCAACGGAGAACAAAAGACCGATGTTAAGTCGGACAAAGAGGCAGCATTGCAGCGTGCGATGAAGCCTTACGTAGAAAACACCGTTGTAGCCACTTACGGCGCGATGGCCAACGAAGGGTTGGTGCTGCTGGACAAATGTGAGCAGATCCTGAAAGCGAATGAGGCAGGCACGGATTACAGCACCCTGATGGCGGAAGCCGGTGCAGCCTGGCGCGCTATGCGCAAGTATTGGGAGCAGAGCGAGGCGTTCTTGTACGGTCCTGCAGCCGCTCACAACATTGACCCGCACATCGACAGCTGGCCCTTGGACTTCAACGCGATGAACTCTCTGCTGAACGATGCAGCGAAGATGGCTGAGCTGGAACAAGAAGGCGGAGCGTACGTCGGCGACAAGTTAGGTTACGCGCTGAAGGGCTTCCACGCAGCCGAATATCTGCTGTTTGAGACCGTTGAGCAAGAAGGTCGCGCTGTAGGAACAGGCAAGACGCACGCCGCTAACCTGACGCACGCCGAGACTGTTTATCTGCTCGGAATTGTCGAGGACCTCGCACAACAGGCTATTCTGCTTGAGGACTGCTGGTCGGGCGGAAAGATTAACGAGTGGAAAGAAGGCGTGATCACCGATGGCGAAGGTGAGTCGATGAGTTACGGCGAGAATTATGGCGACTATCTGGTAAACGCCGGTCAGCCCGGCAGCTTGTACAAGACCTATCAAGAGGCTGCTGAGGAAATCATTGCCGGTTGCGTAGATATAGCCGGTGAGGTAGCCGAGCTGAAGATGGGTAATCCGTATCTGAGCAACACTCCTGACCAGCGTGACTATATTGAGAGCCCCTACAGCTGCACCTCGACCACTGATTTTGCCGACAATATCCGTTCGATAAAGAACGCCTACGAAGGTGCTCAAGCCGGTGACTACTCGATCTCGAACTACGTGTACAGCCAAGACAGTGAGCTGGACGGTAAGGTTCGCAAAGCGATTGAGGAGTCGATAGCTGCCATTGAGGCTATTCAGGACTTTGAGAACAAAGCCAAGGGCGATACGCGAGTAAAAGCCGCTATGGACAAAGTTCAGGAGCTGGAAGAGCTGTTGGACAACGAAGTCCTGGCATTACTGGCAAAGTAAACGCCTACATGAATATAAACCCCTAAAAAACATAAACAATGAAAAAACAACTATTTATCTTATCTATCGCAGCAACTGCGTTGTTGCTTTCGGGTTGCAAACAGACGCCTACGCCTGAAGAGCCTACAGCCAAATTACCCGAATGGTACTACACGGGCGGTCAGTTAGGAACGACAACGAACACCTCATCGATGGCGTTTCGTCAGCCAACGCCTGCCACCGACGAAAGTGGTATGGGAGTAGCGTTTGCGCAAGGCGACAATATAGCAGAGAAAGATTTTGTGACGAACGCGTCGGGTCGCCAGCATGGTCTGGGGCCGGTATATGTTCGCGCCAGTTGCCAGCACTGCCACCCGAACTACAGCCACGGTGCATCCGTACCCGAAGGTGTGTATAATGCAAAGGATCAGGGCAACGGTACACTGCTGGTAGTGATTAATCCTGCGACCCAAGCATACGTGCCCTGGCTGGCCGGTATGCCGCAGCTGTTCGGTGCAGAGCCTTTCAAGGCTCCGCTGAATCCGGATTTGATCAACGTAACGTGGAAAGTAGCTACCGACGAGCACGGTAACAAGTTTGCCGATGGCGAGACGTACGAGTTGCGTTATCCGGAAGTAACTATGCCGAAAGAGGCTGTATATGTGTATAACCAAGGCTATCGCGATCCGGACGGTTTGCTGGAAAGCGAGGGCTATGAGATCAAGCTTGAGAACACGATCGGCGTATATGGTACCGGTCTGCTGGACGCTATCACCGATGCGGACATCATTGCGCAATACGCGAAAGAGGAAGCAGACGGCAAGTTGAAGAACGGCTTGAACCCCGCCTTCTATGCCGGCGGGTTCCAGACGAGCGGTTACTACAAGAACGATCAGCAGTGGGGTCCCAAGCGCTTTACATACGCGCTGACCCGCGGTCCTCTGCAGGATGCCGCCGGTGCAAACGCCATCTGGAACATCACGAACGTAACACGTAGTGACCGTAGGTACCACTACCTCGACCTGAACGGTACAATCTATGCCGAGTATGCAGCAAAGGATCCTGAGGTTCAGGCAGGGTTTACGGAGTATGTCGAGAAGATCGATCCTAACCATGAGCATGCCGAGTGGTTCACGGATGATATGGCGGCTAATATCCGCGAGTTCCTGCTGAGCAAGAACCTGCCGGCCGAGATGAGCGACGACGAGTTCACGCAAGTGATGGTTTGGCACCGCGGGTTGGCTGTACCTGCAGCGCGTAACGTGACAGACAGTGCCGTGCTTCGCGGCAAAGAATTGTTCACGCAGAT